>ODAI010871538.1_pt1 | contig 36960 bp, 64 predicted proteins | sample 1539321 | NCBI WGS metagenome assembly ODAI01 (sample SAMN02144231, study PRJEB22623) | gut metagenome | biome: sheep rumen | host: Ovis aries | place: New Zealand
CCCCACCCCGGGTTCTTGTGGCCGAGTCTCCCAAAGCGCGTGAGTTTCACAATGTCCTCCAACCTGCTTCTTGACACCCCCCCCCCCCCCCGAATATCTGTTCGATGCTGCGCCCTTGTAGCTTCTCGCCGTTACTGTCGGAATAAGTTCTGTGAACCGCTGTTCGTACCCCATCAGCCATTCCAGGAACGCCGGATTCGTCTTGCCGCCGTTGCCCTGTGAAAGCTGCCGCCGTTCCTCTTCGGTTATCATCCCTTTCTGTGCCATCCGTTTCAGCGTCTTGAAGTTCCCGGTTCCACCGCACAGAGCCGCGCCGTTCGTTGGAGTAGGCCATAATGCACACCCTGTCTCTTCTGTGCGGGGCATCGACACCGCAAGCCGGAATAACAAAGCATTGTGCGGAGTAGTCTGCGTCTTCCAGGTCAGCAAGCACCTTGTCGAGTGCCAAATTGATGATTCCAGGCACATTCTCGCCAAGCACCCAAGTCGGTCTGATTTCTTTAATAACTCGGAGCATCTCAGGCCAGAGGTAGCGGTCATCTTTCTCGCCGCCTCGCTTCCCGGCAATACTGAATGGCTGGCACGGGAAGCCGCCGGAAATAATGTCAACTGTTCGTAAACCTGTTCGCTCATAAAAGCTTTCTTTCGTTAGTGTTCTAATGTCTTTCCATCTCGGCACATCAGGCCAATGTTTTTCGAGGATCTTTGTCGGATATTCTGCCCATTCGCATTGCCCAACAGTTTCGATCCCCGCCATCTCTGCTGCAAGGTCAAGACCACCGATCCCGGAGAACAATGACAAATGCGTCAGTTTCATACATCCAACCTCATCTGCTCATAGACTTCGGTGAGTTTGCGCCTTGCTTCCAGGATTCCGTCCCTTGATCTGCCCACCGCAAATGTTGCGACTTCTATGTCGGTTACCGCTTCGAGTAGCATCCTGAGTGCGTCTTCCATCATCAAATTGTTGTACTCAGCTACGGTCATTGTCTCAGGCTTCTTCTTTGCCATCTCATTCCCCTTTCAGATCGTTCACATACATATCCCGGATTACTGCGTCATAGTCGATTTTCCGGGAGTCCTTCGGTGCGTAGGCTGTTGGCTGTGGTTTCGGCCTTTGCCATTCGTCCTTTACTGCGAACAGCCCCACCCAACAATGGTCGGTCGATTGGTTCAGCACCTTCACCGCTTCTCCCGCATCGCCCTTGGACAGTTCCATCAGCTTGTTAATTGCCATCGTCCTGGTCCGTTCTGTTGTTATGGGCTTCTTCGTCTTTCTCCTCATCTCCACCCATTCCCGCCAAGCGGTCACCACCTCTTCGTGTTCAAAGAGCGGACATTTCTGTTGCGGCTCTGCCGCTTTCTGTTCTATTCTGCTCTTATCTATTCTTATCTCTTCTTTTCTTATCTTATCTTGTGGCAATTTGCCATTTTTGCCATCGTTTGCCATCGTTTGCCATGTTTTGCCATCGTTTGCCATAGCGTTCCACTTTGCATCTGCTCCCCTTTTTCCGGCCTCTGCTCTCTTCGCTGACAGTTCCGCTCTCTTCACAGGGTCGAACCGCTCGTTGTCTAAAACGATTCTTTGGTATGCTCCCTTGATGAATCTGCTCATCGGTGGGACTTCTTCTCCCCTGTGGAATGCGGCTAGGCGGTCAAGCAGTTCCCGGCATTCATCAGGCTCGAACTCTTCAATTAGAGTCCATATATCCTCATTGATAATCAGCCCTTTGCCCATTGTTTCCAACCATCCTCATCCCGTTGAGCAGCGTGATCTCAGCTTGTAGCTTGTTGATTTCGTACTGCTGTTTGTCGATATACAATCTCTGCCGAATGACTTCCTGTCTGAGATTCTCTATGTCATTCTCATAGTAGATGTCATCAACGTGATCATAGAGACTATATTCTTCGCCGTGTTCGTAGCCTTTCAATCGTCCCAATCCCCCACAAATTCTTCTCCATGAGCCGCCCTTCTCTTGCATTCTGCGATCAGAGTCTCCGGGTCGAGGATGCCGCCTGTGTATAGGTCAAAGCGTTCGCTTCGGAAAAACTCTTCGCACTCAGCTTTCTCTCTCCTTCTGCGGTTGCTCTTCTGCATCCACCCGGAATAGGTTCTCATGCAACACAGCCGGAAACGATGCGATGTAAGTTCCAGTTTCTGCTTCGCTGTGCCGTTCCGCATGGAAGTCATGATTGCTTTCCATCTGCCGCCGTTCGTCTCAGCAAAAAGTCCTGAGTCCTTCGCTTCGTTGATGAGAGCGGAAAGCACTTGCCACGCCTCTTCCCGGTCACCATCTGTCATCGGATTTTCTTCGTCTTGGATGACGGCATCTACCGCCCTGGACCGCTTGTAAATGTCCAACGCACCGAAGACCTGTTCGTCAAAGTCAGGATGGAGCAGATAGTGCGTGTAGTCCTGTGCGGCCTTTTTGATGATTTCTGATGCGAGATAGCGGTATGCCTCATCAATATCCTTCGGTTCGCACTTGGCTATCTGTTCGCCCTGTGAATATCCATGTTTAGGTCTGCCCATCAGGATACCCGCCTTTCTTAGGCCGTCCCGGTCTGCCTTTCGGCTTCCCGGCAAGCATCACCACCGCATTCGCAACTCTACTCCAGTCCTTCAAAATCATGGCGCAGTTTAGTTCCCAAAGGATCTGATGGAAATGGATCTCTGCGTCTGTGTAAGCGTCCGGGTCATCAGCGAGGCAGTAGTTCTCTTCGTCACCGTAGAGTTCTATGTTCTGCCTCACAGCATCAACCCTTTCTGTAAAGTTCCCCATTTAACTCCCTTCTCACTCGAACGGAAGCAGTTCCCTAATCAATATCTCCGTCCGTGGATTTTCTTTGTCATAAAGCACTTCCGAACCATCCACCCTTGCAACGATGCTGAAGTTGTCATCCGCAATAATCTTCGCCACAACCAATGTATCTTGCGTGGCTTCCAAAAGGTTGACGAGATCGCACTTCCTTCTTGTCTGCATGAAGTACTTGCACTCCAGGTTCACCGGGTAATCAATCGGTTCGCCCTTGTACTGTTCGGCAAGCTGCTTCTTTGCATCCTTCTCGAAAGCCAAATACTTCGCAGACGGCAAAGGAATTATCCTTCCCTTCGCATATACCATGCGCTGTGAGTTCTTCTTCGTCACCGGGTTTCCGTAAATCGTCAGTTTAATTTCGTGCGTTTCGTTCATTCCATACCCTTGCCGCATTCTGCGGGAACATCACCGGGTCGGTCTTGGCGTGGCAGTTTAAGCACTCGCAGACATACATGAACGATGCGTTACCGCTTCGGTAGGTGAAAACATCCAGTTCAGTATCCCTTGCCATCCGCATCTTGATTTCATAGCTTCCGCACTTGGCACAGGGGTTTAATTCAAACGGCATCTGTCTCTCCTTCCAAATCTTCAAGGCTCATCTGCCCTTCTATGCCAAGTTCCGCTCTGAGTGCCTTAAGTTGTGCGAAGATGGTTCTCGCCCGGTTCAGCGTCTGCCGGTACTGTCTGCGGATCTCGTCCTGTGCGGTCGGCCTGTAATAACCGGCTCCGTCCTGATCGTTGTTGATGCACACACCTTCAAGCCGTGCCATGCTGATTGCCATCCGCATCTGCCTGTCACTCCCGCCGAACCAAGAAAGTAAAGCCGTCCGGCTGATTGCGTTCTCATGGCCTTCCCCTATGAGTTCCATGAGTCTTCTCGTTGTTTCTGTCATTTCCCCTTCCCCTTCGCGTTATTTATTCATCGTCATCGTCCGTGAAGATTTCAAGCCGTGTGGTTGCCCACAGTACTGTCCAAATGACCATGTAGCCAATCGGAGTCTTTAATGTCCAAGGCCAATCGAATGCCCATGACACAGCCGATGACACCACACTCGCCAGTACATACAACAGGCCAACACCTATGACGAACGCTACTGCTCTCAAAAATTCATTCATCCATTCCACCTCTTCAGCGAGTTCCATTTTCTGATGGCTGATGCCTGGCCCCATCCCTTTGCGCCCGTCCATAGGCAGCGGGGGCATTCCACATACCACCAGTTCGACAGCTTCGCCCTTCTGATGTTCTTTAGTTCCGGCTGAGTGCATTTACAGTTCGGACAGCGGTTAATCTTTGGCAACACCTTCACCATCTAGCGCTCCCTTCCGAAGTTCTCTCCCACACAATGGGCAGTAGTTCCATGCCCTGTGTTCTGCCGCCCAAAGCGGATAGAGGATTCCACCGCACTTGGAGCATTCGGCGAAGCCCTTCACCTTCTTGGATCGCACCACCAAGGCCGGCTCGTACCATTCTTCGCTCATAAGCTGATGCCTCTCTTCTCAAGCTGCTCAAGGAGCCGCGCATACTTGATGTGAAGCTTCTTGTACAAGGCGCGGTAAGTCTCTGCTTCGATCTCAAGCTTTTCGATGTACCGCTTCTCTTCCTGCCTTGCTTTTTCCGCTTCGTAGTTGCGGACAAAGCCGTTGTAGTCGCAATCGGCTAACTCTTCAAAAATCTCTTCGTAAACTGTTTTCATCAATGTTCCCCTTTCTTTGATGATTTCTGATTTGCGCCCAAGGAATCGAACCTTGGTGATGCCCCGTCTCCGAGACACCAGTGCCATCGCGCATCCCATTGGAGGTAATAAGCAGTTCTCCTTCCGTGCTTTTAGTGTGGAGTACACTCACCATTAGGAGTCACAGGTGGAAAAATGTCCCAAAGCCACCTGTGTGCGGAGCAACGGATGCCGCAGGATCTTATGAATTAAGTCGGACAAGCTTGTTGATTGAGATGATCGAGATGACCACCATGATGATGCCCCATACGATGATGACCGCGCCACCTTCAAGGGGATTGCCTTGCGTGTATCTGATTGCGGTCACCGCAACCGCCAAGGCCGATATGGTCAGGAGTGCCAAGAAAATGATGTATGCTATGTGCTTCATGTGTTCCCCTTTCTGAATGTCTTCCCAAGACACCGCTTAGTTAAAAAAAATTGCGATTAGGTCATCGTCCGACAGGTTGTAAAGTGTCCTGATATTCTTTATCTCTGCCTGTGTGAAGGATGCCCGCTTGCCACCCATCTTTGCGGATAGCGTTTGTACCGATATGCCTAAATGCCTTGCGAGATCGTTCTGTTTCTCGCCATGTTTCTTTAAAATTTCCTTGAGGAGTTTCTTGTTCATCTTTCCCCCTTGTGTCTTCTCAAGACACCCACATGATAACACAGCCCATTGAGCCTGTCAACCCCTTTTTTGAAAATTTTTGCGAAAAATGTTGAAAATTTTTCACACGTTAATTATAATGCAAGTATAAAGCATAGGGGGATGCGGTTATGAACATGGGCGAATTGATAAAAAAGTACCGCATACAAGGCGGGATGACACAGGAAGAATTGGGTAAGAGGCTCAATCCGGTAGTGCAGAAATCTGCCGTTGCCAAGTGGGAGAACGGGCGGGTTGATAACATCAAGAGAGAGCATATCAAACAGATGGCTTCGATGTTCGGTATCAGCCCCGTTGACCTTATGTGCTTTGAAGACAGGCAGCCGGACTATCTTCTGTCCTCTGACGGGAAGCAGTTTGTGGCTGAGTTCAACAAGTTGGATGCAGAAGACAGAGCGAAGATCCTTGAGCGGATAGCTGTCTTCCTCGAATCTGACAAGTACACGAAAAAGGGGAGCGAAGCGGTAGGGTGATACCTTTTCGCAGGATGCCTCTGTAAGCCCCAAATTTGCCCCTTAAAGCCATTCTGAGGTCTTTCTTGAGGAATTGCCCACAAAACTGAGAAAGACGAAAGAAAGAAGCAAAGAAAGACAGAAAGAGACTATTATATATACACACTCTGTATATAAAAGGGATATAGGAAAGGGGTATGGGGGAAACCTATAAGGGAAAATGCAAACGAGGTTTTGCATCGGTAGCAAGATTTGCAAACTTTTGCGTTAGTTTTGCATTGATTTGCATAGATGTTTGCTGAAATGGTACATTTCTACGCAAATCAAACGAAAGCAAAAAAAGCAAACGAAAGCAAAACAAAGCAAAAATAGCAAAAGGTTTTTCTGAAAACCATTTGGTTTTGAACACTTGTTGATTTTGTTCAACAAACGCAAACAAAATGAACATATGTTGAAAGGGGAAACATATGCAAGCCGTAAAACAGAAATCAGGGAACTGGAGCATTAGGGTCTACCTTGGGAAGAACGATGAAGGCCGGTCTATCTTCCGCTCCGTCACAGCCAAGACAAGGAAGGAAGCCTTTGAAAAGGCCAATGCTCTGTTGGCTAAAGCGGAACGTGGCCTGATGCGGGTCGGAGATGCTGTCGAAGCATTCCTTGATGTCCGGAAAGCCGTTCTCTCTCCTAACACCTACCGCTCCTATGTCTGCGCCTATAATCAAAACATTAAGGACACGCTCTTCTCCGAAATCCCCCTGGACCTTCTCAGGGATTCTCAGGTTCAGAAGTGGGTTTCCGGGATGGCAAAAGACCACAATCCCAAAACCGTCAAGAATGTCTACGGTCTTTTCACAGCTGCCGTGCGGTTCTATCTGCCGGAGAAGCGGTTTAACGTGAAACTGCCACAGATCGCAAGGCCGAAACTTCATACCCCGTCAACTGCCGAGGTTCGCTTGGTACTTGATGCCGCAGAGAAGTCCAATCCTGAGTTGTACAAGGCCATCTTACTGGCGGCTGTCGGTACTATGCGTCAGGGAGAGATAGCCGCACTCACAGCCGATGACCTCGACTTTGAGCGGTGTACCATCTCTGTGACCAAATCATTGGCGTTGACATCAGAAGGGGTTTATGTTATAAAACCGCCAAAGAACGACTCTTCAAACAGAGTCATCAAGATGCCGAAATCTGTGATGGATCGGCTGCCAAGAGATGGGAAAACTGTGAGAATGAATCCGAATGCCATTGCGCTGGCCTTTGCAAAACTAATCAAAAAGACAGATGTTGTGCCGTTCAGATTCCATGACCTACGGCATTACTCTGTCTCTGTTGCGGCTTCATCGTCCATCGGAGCAGCCACCATGACCCTTCAGAACAGGGGCGGTTGGTCTACAGACGGAATGATGAAACGGGTATATTTCGAATTACTCAATGATGAAAAGGACAAAGATACAAATGCTATCAATACCTACTTTGAGCAGAATTTCTTCTGACATTTTCTGCGCCTTTTCTGCACCGATTTTGAATATATATCGGAAAAATTTCCGAAATCCGTGAAAATCTAAATGCTCAAAAACGTAGTCACCACAACGAAAAATGAGCTATATCAACAGATTTCACGGCATGGACAAAATGGGTCTGAAAAGGGTTCGACTCCCTCTGTCCGCACTAAAAATATGTTGATATAGCTACAGATTTGAAAAGCCGCTGCGCCTTTTCTGCGCCGAACATTTGTTCCCGGCTGTAACGGTGGCTTGAAAGGAGTAAAAGAAGCCGCTTGATTTTCACAATTTTTTATGCAAATGGAAATTGCATTATTCAGAATTTTATGCTCTGAGCAGTTTCCCGGAACACCACCCTGTCTTCCCGTTCACCTTCACTTCATACCACTTCGTCAGCAGTACTTTCTTCGTGTCACCTGTCAGTAAGACAGTTGTGTTAGGTGGGATGACTTCAATCTGCTTCCCGGTAATTCCGGCGCTCGCTCTCATCCACACATTGCCCGTAGTAATCATGAACTGCGGTTTGCTTACTTCAGTAGGGACCAGGTATTTCAGAGAAGCATAGCCCATCTGCCCTTCGTATTCGCCTTGCGCCCATCCGTTTTCTGTGACAGTTTTGGAATAGAACAAACCGCCCTTCTTGATGACCGCAATGTACTTGTACTCTGTGCCTGGGCCTTGCCGCAGATAGAGGTTGCCAGTAGCCTTGTAAACCACACTTTCACCGCTTGCCGCACCATCTGTGAGTACCACAACAGTATGCCCCTGTTTGGTAGTACAGAGGATATCACCACGCAGAAGGTATTCAGATCCTTTGCAATATTTGTCGGAGCGGAGAATGTCAAACTCTCCTGTCGAGCCAAGCACGTTGATTTCTGAGCCTGTGTAGAAGTCGGGGCAATCAATGCCGGCATAGAGGACGCACACCCGCACCGCTTTTGCACAATCGGTTTCGCAATCAGTTGTCACCATAGATGCGTTGAAGCCGAATGGCTTTGCGGCCTTGTAGAGCGTCTGATCGTGCGGTTGAGAATAGCCAATATGGTTGTTCGCACAGATGTATTCCATGTCCTGTGCTATCTTCTCTCGCACCGCAGCGTTCTTCGCCCGGATGACTACCCAGCCTAAGTCATGGAGATACCAATCCTGTGTTTCGCATTCGTGACCTGTCTGATCTCCCGGCTTGACATTGCCATAGCCGATGCCACCAAATTCGTCATGCCTTGCGCTGCCAATAATGACCGCCATTAGCCAAGTACCTCGCTCTCCTTCACTACGATTTCCTTATCCTCAAAGAAGGTCGCGGAATCGTGTTCAAGGCACACGCCAATGAAGGTCACTAAACCGCTGACGATAGTGCCAACGATGGGCATGAAGCCCCATCCGAAAGCCTTGTCCAGTACGCCATAGAACGTGGCTAATGCCGGAACGAACCATTGTAAGAACCGAAGAACATTGTGTAATCTCTCACTCATAGTTTTATCCTCTCTTGTAATTAACTCCTGCGCTGAACACAGTTGTCAGGTCACTCTGCTGAACCCATGCACCATTGACCTTTTTATAGGCCTTGGTTGCCTTTGCCCACGAAGAGCCGTTCTTAAAATAGATTGCCTTTTCCTCGCCGCTCCCGCCGATTGTCACCGCTATGGTTGCGCCCCCGGAGACAGTAAAGGTGTAGGTGTAATGGTCGAGGCCGCTCCCGGTGGAATAGGTCACCCGGAGCGTGATACCCAATACCAAGCCGCCATAGTAGCCAACGTAGTGCCGAAGCGTCACGCCTGAGATGGATGACGGCATAGTTGTGGCTTCGAGCGTGATGGTGCTGTTGCTCGTTGACGGGAAGTCCACCTCTTCGCTGATAGCGGTCGAGCCGCTATACAGAACGCATCGGGAAACGTGGGTGCTATCTATGGCGGCATTTTCCCTATGTCCATACACGGATGCCTCGATGGACTCGATGGTTGCTCCGCTCGGTATGGCTGTGAAGTCGAAACTGTAGGCCGCATAGCCTGTCGAGCCGCTCGAAGCGTAAGCGTTTGACGATGTTCCTGATGAGGACGGGCTTTCGGCGGTATGACCTATGGCGTACTCCATGTAGGAAGAGCCGCTCTGTACGCCGCTTGTGGTCACATCCGAAGCCGTGAAGGAATCTGCGCTTCCCGCCCCATGTGCCACCAGTTGGCTCGTCACATCCGCACCGTTGTGGGTGGCGGTAACTGTGTCGGACTTGTTGGTCGGAGTGATGACTACTTCCACCTCATCCCCGTCATAGTAGGTGTTGCTTCCGCTCGGAGTGATCGTCCCGTCACCGCTGAGTGATGTGGTTATCGTCCGTGGGTCGGGGATGGTGTAAGTCACTTCGATTTCCGCACCATAGACGCTGACAACATCTGCCGTGTTTGAGGATGCTCTTCGGAGCGGAATGCGGATGCTGAAGTTGCTCCCGTAGCCCACGATGGTTTCCCATGTGAGAGATCCTTCCGCAAATGTGAAGGTCGTTGTAGTTGTAGTCAGCCGTCCGTCCGCATAGGTACTTCCTATCTGCGTGGTTCCGTTTGACAGGCTCATGGAGTAGGATGTCGAGGACGAGGTCGTATGCCCGGTCGCTGATGCTTTGAGTTTGATGGTGAAGCCTGTCACAACCGCCGCGCTCGGAACATCGTCAAAATTGAAGCCACGTAGGTAGGCGTAGTAGGTGTTGTTGGTGGACTGCCTGTTATGCGTGAACGTGCCGTGCGTGGTGCTGTCGGTGTTGGTGTACATATTCGCCGCATTCGATACCGACAGATATGACGAGTTTGACAGGTAGTAGGTGGATGGTACCAAACGAATTGTAGCCATATCTCACCTCACGTTTGCAGGTAGATGTCACCATCCACGCCAAGTGAAGCAGACGGAGCGGATGAGCCGGTGTAGTAGGTCTGAAAGGCCAGCGTTCCCGTCACCTTAGACCCGTTCACATAGGCCGTTGCTCCGTTCGCTATGGTTGATGCCGTGGCGGTCGCATCTGTGGTGTCATCAAACTGAGCCGTGCCGCCGCCCTGTTTCGGGAGCAGTATAGACGGCACAGCATTATAAACCGCTCCCAGTAAGGAAATATTCTGTGCCATTCTCTGCTCCTTTAGCTAATACTTAATACTTTGGTCGTGCTGTTCTGCGTGATGGTCGGCATGGATGCCGTGCCAGTAATCAGAGAGCCGTTAACGTATGCCTTGTAGCCGCTTACGATGGTCGAAGCCCCCGCCGCACTTGACGAGATGGATGTGTCAACCACAGTACTGCTCCCGGCCTGCCCCAAGAGGGTCACCCCCGCCCGGATGTTCCCGGCAATTATCTTCGCCTGTTCGGCAGAGGAGATGCCGACAGAGCCGCCTGTGGTGTAGCCAGAAGGGATGGTGTAAGTCCCGGCTTTTGTGGAGATGGTTCCTGTCAGAGAGCCGTTGTTCGCCATGCTCCCCGTGATTTCGCCGCTTGCCCCGAACGCCGTTTTCCCGGTCAGGATGTCGGCCTGTGCCGCTGACGCTTCGGATGTGTCATAGAAGGTTGCCGTGCCCGAACCGCTTTTCGGGATTTCCACATACGGAACGGCTGAGTAAGTCACGCCGTTTATAACGACAGAAGGGTGTGCCATTGTTTGAGTCTCCTTTTATGAAATAGTGAGATATGACCCGTTCCATCCGATCAGGCCATAATTCTGCGGGATAGGTGCTATGACGATATTGTCCAAGAGTGCGAAGCCCTTGGTTTCTATGGTCTGCTCTGCCGTGGTCGGAGTGAAACTGTACTCGCCGTCATAGAGCGGGTAGGACTTGCCGCCGCTTATAGTAGCGGACGCACTCAGACCCGGCCTGTTGATGACCGCCACAGCAGACGCAGATGGTCGCTTTATGACCGCTGATGCTCTGATGGTTTCCATAGCCGCCTCACTTCTGCTGTGCCTGTGCGCCCAAGACGGACTTGGAAACGGATGCCACAACGTGCATGAAGCCAAGCGTGGCACTCGATACTTCCCCGGAAGGGAACAAGACCCGCACCTGAGTCGGAAGGATGCCTCTCATGCTGTGGGAGTCAGTCTCCGTGATGGGCATCTCAAACACGCCGTTCTCAGAATCATAGGTCACCTCGTCCGGGTACTGCTTCGTGATGTCACCGATGGAGATTTCCACCTTGCTCACATCGGCAGGAGTCAAGGCCGTGCCGTTTTCGTCTGTCAGCGTCACCGCGAGTGTGTATGCGTCTCCCTGTCTCATATCCATGCTTCTCTCCTTTCACAGCTTGCCTTGCTGTTGCAGTTTCTTGACCTTCTCCTTGATGTAGCTGTTCCCGCCTTGAGAGGTGTAGTGTTCGTATTCTTCCCAAAATCTCTGCGTTTCGATTTCATCGCGCGCCCCTCCGTCTTCAGCCTTTGCCAAGTACGAAACCAAGAAGTTTTTGCAATTCTCAAGGTCGATTTTCTTTATCTGCTCTTCCTGTTTGTCGAGCCGCTTCCCGATGTTCTCCATCTGCTCCTTGAACAGGGATTTCAACACCTTCTTGACCCCCGCTATGATTGCCGCCACAGACCCACCCAAGGCGAGGATGAATGTTAAGGCCGTGCTGATGTCTGATAATGTAATAGCTTCCATAGTCCTCACTCCTTATGCTCCAGTCAGGAGAAGCGGAACAACAGACCGATAAAAGCCTCCTGCCGCGCCTTGTGTGTAAACTTGCACATCCCCCGTTGTTGCGATTATTCGCACCAATAATGTTGCCTTGTTCTCCTGCGATGCGAGTGTAAAAAATGCGTCCTCAATCATCCCTGTTGCACCGAACGATGCTATCGTTACGAAATCAGCAGTTGCCGCAGTTGAGTTTATTCTTAGGTTGAACTCCATCCACCCATATGTCCCCATTTTTCTAAGTCTAAGTCTCGCAACATCCGTTGCATTACACAGCGAATTGGTGACGTATGTCGGTGTTACAGCGGCGGGAATACTTGCCGGATAGCTGGCGGTCACAGCGTCCGAAGAGTTGCGGAAGGTCAGGCCGTCATTCGTGAGGGAAGTGCGCCACAGGGTGCTGTTGCCGTCACCTAAGACGAGCCGTCCTGCGCCGTTGGAGTCAGGCCAAATCAGAGCGGAGTACTTATTTGTCCCGGTTTGTGATGTAATGACGCCGGTGCCTGCCGCAATAGTTATGCGTGGATTATGGCTCGAATCGTACATTTCAATATAGCCCGGCCACGAACCCGCAGTATCACTCGACCCCAGTTTAAGGGTGCCGCCTGACCAAGAGCCAATAGCGTACTCTGTCGATGACGCCGAACTGGCATATATGGTGATTGTGCCGTATGGAGTAATTTGAAACCTTTTGACGCCAGCAGAATCTTTGAAATACAGCCCCTGTGACCAGTTTAAAATCAGCCTGTCATTGATTGATGCGTCATAAAAAGAAATCCCGCTTCTGTCGAAAAAGCCCGTTGTATTATCTGCGCCGTTTACCCTCAGCCCATTTGCTTGAACCGCCGAAGATGATGTCCCGCTACTTGTTGCCAATGCCGCTCCAACAGCTTGCGGTTGGAGAAATGACGAGTAATTCCCATATCTTAACTGAATAATGTTCTCTGTCTCGGAAGATGTTGTTATATTGACGCTTCCGTCCGTAATCGTCAACGCCCCCGTGTTCAGATTCCACGAGTTCTTCCCGGCTTGGTCTTGAATCAAGCCCGTCGTGAGGTTCGCGCCATTGATGGATGTCTGTCCACTCGTGGAGAGGTTCGTGAGAGTCACATATCCTTGCAAATTGACTTTGTTCGCGGAGATCGTGATGGTCTCAGGAGAGAGGTTGATCTTTGCGATGATTTCTTCGTTCCCGACCTTATCCTCTGGTGCGGGGCTCCAAGATGTCACCACTTCGCCATATTCGATCTGCGGGTGCCAGTAAACAAAATCAAGCGCAGAGTTCGTATTCCCACAGTAGAAGTTGATTTGAACATCGCGGCCTGAGATACCGTCCGCAGTGACAGTGACGCGTTTGCTTTCACCCGGTTCTATTCCAGCCGCCGCCGCATCGCCGTTTGTAATGACTTGTATTGCGTTTGCACCATTATTTTTGACCCAAACAGAATAGGTGTAAGGTTGCCCAACAATTTGAGCGGCAGGAATTTGAGATACAGCGTTCAAATAACCAAAAATAGTACTTGGCCCGGTGGTTCCTGTAACCCTTATGGCGTCAGCCGCTCCCCACTCGGTGACAGCCACTCCGTCCGTGTATGTCAAAGACGCACCGCCGTAGGCTGTAATGTGCTTTGTCGCAGAATTTAATAAGAGGTTTCTTCCCCCGATATTGTTCAGCTTCTCGGATACAATGGAGATGCCCTCTGCATTGATGTCGATTAGCGAGGAAAGGCTACCCTCTGCCGCAGTTGCTCTCGCAGCTTCCAAGCGAATCATGTTTTCAGCTTGAGTGATGCGTGTGCCTGTCGGGGATTCGGACATTGCGTAGTATGTTTCGGTGTTGCCGTAGCAATCAATGGTGGACTTGAAACCGCCGTTGAACGTGCTGCGAATACGCATGGCAACAATCTTCGTGTTCTTTCCACCCGCTGTCAGAGTCAGGACATCACCGGGGTCAATAGCCGGGTTGCCACGGAATTCTAACCGAATTGGCAGATACGAAAATCCTTCCATGCTGTTGTAGATTGCGCTTGCCTGTGCGTTCGTGATGTAGGGATTTGATATTTCAATTCCCTGTCCGCTTCCGAACGTGTAGACATCCGTTCCGGTAGTCGCTTGCAAGGACGAAATGGTGAAACTCGGCTGCTCGCCCATGCCGTCAATGTATGTAGTACTGTCCGTGATGGTAAGCTGTGTAGCGTCTTGACCAATCACAGAAGTCATTTTCAAAGTGTCATTCGTGCGGTCCAGGATGTAGGAAGACCCATTCTGTGCCATCATCGTCAGGCAGTACTTCAACTGCTCACGATAGGTGGATGCCTGGATTTTCTGTACATAGCCATAGTCACCGGCAACAGAACCGCCTACACCGCTCTGCGTCAGAACATCATTCACAATGTCCTTGATGGCATAGCCGTTTGCACCAGCACTAATGGACGGAGTGTATTCTCCGCTCAGTTTGCTCAGTTTGTCATAGGCGGTAATAACTGTCTTGCCGTTCTTCGTGACGGAATCCGTGATGTCGAACCGCCCCAAACTCACATATTCTACTGTTGCGGTATCGGGTTCAATAGACCCGCTCGGTGCAGTCCCAGTATCCTCTAAAACCACACCCACGAAAGCTTCCACATAGGAGTTTTTGAAGTCCACCCCCGTGAGTGTGTCAAAGAATTCGGCAGTAATAAAAGAGGAAACGGCACAGCCGATGCAGAGCCGATCCTCATCATAAACAGATTGATCCCATTCAATGCTGACAAGACCATCCGCTCCACGGAGAATAGTGCTTCCGTTGAATTTCAGATAAGCCCGGATTTCCCGGTCTTCTGACGCTATTGCGCTTTTGAATGCGGCAGATGTAGTAAGCATCTATTATCTCCTTTACAGTTCGATGAAGTTCATTGACAGGTCGGTGTACATCCATGATTTGGTGTCAGATGACGGATACCAATACACAGGCATCGTCCTGTCACCAACATACACACGATATGTCTGCCTGGTCCCGGTCAACGGGTCTACCGCAGTAAGCCGGAAAGAGGAATCCGTGCAAGCCCCAAGGATGGTCTGAAGGTCGGCCTGTGACAGAGCCGCCCACTTACATGAGAATTTCCTCTTCACCGCCACCCGGTCACGAATCATCGTGCCGGCAGCGTTCCGGCCTGTGGTGGATGCGTCCACATCGTAAATGGCTGGAGTGTACTCTTGCGGATAAGGCAGAGTGACAACTGTGCCATTGTTCTTCGTCACTACCAATTCAGTACTAACTGTTGCCATAGTTCGTCACTCTCCCTTTAAGTCAGCAATGCGCTTCGGCCTGTTGCCCTTACCGCATTGTTATTGCGCCGCACAGTATTCTTGTAGATGACTTCGCCGTCAAGGTAGATGTCACCACCGCTCGGATTCGCCGCAAGAGCCGCACTAAATGCGCTATACATCCCTTGCACTAACTGGTCAGAGTTCCATACACCAGTATCACCGCCAATATTCGCCACCAGTTCGGGGCCAGCTTCACCGGCAACGAAGAGCGAACCCGCCGTAGGGAAGCCGCCGCTTGCGTAAAGCCCTACGAATGTCTTATTCCTCTGTGAAACAGATGTCGGGACTAGAGTGGCAGCGTTTGTCAGACTTGCCGCAGCCGCGTTCACTCTGCCAAGCACGTTGTTAATCCAATTCTCGACATCCTTTGCATCCAGCTTCGCTTTGATCGTCAAATCAACCTTCGGGGCTTCCTTGATTTTCGGGATAATCTCCTCTTCAATCGGTTTGAGTTTCGTGGATTCGATCTTATCAATAGCTTCGTCTGAGATGGTCGGGATAACATCGAGCGGGATCTCGCCAATGTCAGCGCCAAACTTGTCATTCACCCATCTGATTAGTCCGTTGATTTTCTCAATAACCCAATTCAGCTTTTCGTTGAGGAAGCCGGCAACGCTGTTCCATCCGTCTTGGATTGCCTTGAGGAAACTTGTTACAAGGTTGATAACGCCGTTCTGAATTGGCACTATCACCTTGTTATATGTGAAGGACACGATAGCGTTAAGCACAGGTTGGATGCCCTCGTTCCACAGCCATGTGACTACCTTTAGTATCGCATTGATAACATCAGACACCGCGCCAAGTACAATGTTTATTGCGTCAATCGCAATATTTACAATCCCGGCAACAATAATGGCAACGAGATGCACAAGGTCATCCAATGCGCCCTTAAAGTCTCCGTGGACAAGTTTGTAGACCATGCTCGATATAGTTCCGATTGCGTCTAAAACTGTTCCGATCAGGTCTTTGCTCAAGTCAATAAATGACCGAAGCGTTTTGACATTGCCTGTGTCGAGGCTGTCGAAGAATGCGTCTGACTTTTTCTTTGCATCAGCGAAGAATGCGCTTATCTTGTCTCCCCAAATAGCCATAGCTGTCAGGGCGGCAACAATGGCGGTCAGAGCCGGATGCGCGGCAACAAAGCTTCCGATGTGCCCCGCCAATTCGGCAAACTTCCGCACGATACCGCCGCCCTTAATAAAGGCAAAAATCTCCGCAAGGATGCCGGCCGCGATTGCCACCTTGCCCCAATCAATGCTCTTGAAAATCTTTGCCCACTTCGTTGCTTCGGGGGATACTTCAGCTTTAACAAACTGCGTGGATGCCGCAGCAGATGTTCCCTTGCCAGTATCTCCATCAAGTCGGTTGATTTCATCAAAGCCCAGCAGGGTGCGCCGCAGTTCTTTGGCTTCCTTGTTACTCTTCTCCAAGTCTCCCAAAACAGCCTTGGTATATCTGCCGTTATCGTCAACCTTTCCTGTGATGACAGACAGGACTTGCGCCACAAAGTCAGCCGCCCTTGCCAACCAATCCACTAACTGGATGATGACTGGGATGATGGCTTCGATGACAGGCCGTAGTGCTGTGGCGAAGGAATTCTTCAGCAACAGGATGTGCTGCCGTAGGTTGTCTACTGCCGGAGAAAATGCCGTGCCGACAGTATCACTATATGCCTTTAAGTTTGTAAGCCCTTCCTTGATGGACGAGGAAACGGCCTTGATAACAGTACGGATCGCACGATAAAAAGCAATTCGCCTAATGCTCTTCACAAACTTGCCCATGAAGCCTGTGGCATTTTTAGCGTTCTTCGAAAGTTCTTTGACGCTTTCCGCAGTTTTCTCCGTGCCGTCAGCAGATTGCTCTGCTTCCTTCGCCTGTTCATTAAGCCCCTTTGTCATCCCCTTGAGAGCGGCGGTAACGCCTTGAAGGTACTTCGACAGTTTCTTCAGCGCAGTATCAGCGGTGTTAGCGTTCGCGGCTATCTCTATGTCAAGCCGGTCTATGCCTGTGCCGTGTTCTTCAGCCATTTCCGTCACCTCTCTTTCTCTCTCTATTCCTTACAACACTAAGCGTGTGCATTATCTTCCTCTTCTTCTCGGCTTCCTTTTCCGCTTCTGTTATCGGAATAGGATGGGGCAAGTATGGTTCTCCCTTCTTGCCTTTCCCGGCAAATGCGCTCGACAACACCGATCCGAAAGCCCGGTAGTTATATAACCCTTGCAGGTGTAACTTCTGATTGGCAAGTATTTGTTCGCATTCAAACGCATTTTCAAAGTCTTCACACTCGTACCTGTCATTCCCAAAAAGGAAGTCCTCTCTCGGCATTCCAAGTGCCATGTAGTAAGCACACAACTCTGTGATAAAATCACCTAATGTTCGTGTCTCTTGCTCTTGCCCTGGATAAAAGGGTGAAGGGCTGTCGATTATCCCATCACCCACCGCACGTTTCCCGAAGGTTTCGATACGATGTAATCAATTTCGTCCTTCATCATGTCGGCTAGCATGGCGATCAGGTTGTTGCCATTCTCATCCTCTGCCGGAAGCGCATTGTAGATCTCGTCACGCTTCTCGACAGGCACATAGTTATGACGGCTGATGAAAGCCCCACGGAACAGGTCATAGCCAAGGTTGATGACCTGTTTGTCCATATTTGTGAAGTCGAAGCCGTCCTTCTCCATCTTCCTGATGGAATAGGGCGTAAACTCCAACGTGTAGTCAATTCCTTCGTAAGTGAATTTGATAGTCTTTCTATCCTTCTTGTCACTTACCTTGCTGATCTTGTCTGCCATTAGTTCGCTCCTTTCGATGTTGTGGCATAAAGGGATGGGAACGCGCCCATCCCCTGTGAGTCAGTTGCTTAAGTCGCTAACGTGGGAGCGGTATCCCAACCGTGGATTTCGTTTACCGCGCAATGCGCCGGGATGGTAGACAGAGCATTCTGAGAAATGCCCGAAGAACCAAGCGCAAGCGGCTGCCCAGCCCAAAAATAGGCATCGTCCGCACCGGGATAGATATACGCCCACCACAGCCGCTTTCCAGTAGCGTAGTTGGTTTCAGCCGTAGAAACGAGCGTAGACCACGCATCAATCACGGCATTCGTATGGTTCAGCGTGTAAGCCGCATCCCCGCCTGGATCCTGTCTGCCCGGAACGTAACGAGTGATTTTGTCCGTAATATTGGACGCATCAATCGTTTCGAGGGACAGGTCGAATTCGGGGGCTTCGTTGACATCGTCAAGCACTGTATAGCCCGTAGTGGGGCGAGTGCCGCTGGTTGCCTCAAAAGCGTATGCCACTTTTGCGCCGACAGTAGTGATCTCTAAAGCCATCGTCTTTATCTCCTTGTAAGATTATCTTGCTGATATTTTGTACTGGCCTTGTGCCTTGTCATAGCCCATAGAGACTATGCCCGTGTAGCGCAAAGTCAATCTGTAAATTGTTCGGTCTACATTCGGAGTCCGTAGGTACAAAGCCCGTCTGAACCCAAGCCCTTGCATCACGCCGTCCACAATCTCGGCAAGCTTCTTAGCATCCGTTTTTGCGGTAGGTGTGTTCGTGAAGATGTTCACGCTGAAAGCCTGGTCCGTGGCGAATTCTCTGTCCTGTGCCGTCATGTATCGTGCGGAAACTGCGCTGTCCGTCATCTCAAGGCAGATGTGAGGAAACTTTGCGGGGTTTTCTACATATTCACTTGAGATGTCCACGTTGTTGTATCTGTCCAAAACAGCATCTCGGACTTGCGTGTATACATAATTCTCTATGTCAATCATTGAAAACCTCACTTGTCACTTGGATAAGCTGTTGCCTCATGTCTCTGCTTGCGAGAAGCATTCCCGGTTGTTCGGGTGTACCTCTTGTCAGGCGGTGTCTGCCAGTTTCGTCAGTAAAGCCCCACAGTTTTTTCTTCCCGTAGCCCTTGCCGTACTGCCCAATGCCGACTATCCCATCCGGGCGGCTCTCATGTGCCGAACCACCGCTGTTGAAGTAAACACCGGCCCCGAATTCTACAAAGGCCACTTCCTCACCATTGGCGGTAATCACCCACGATGACGAGCCGCCGCCATCCCGTTCCATATTCACCTGATGTGCGTCCACGATGATTTTGGCAGAGCCATATGTTTCGCTTCCGTCTTCCTCTCTGAAAACATCGTACACAGCATTGGAGAAGGTCACGGTTGCCGTTGTCCTGCCGATATTGGCAAGCCTCTCGCATAACCGCTCACATCTCCACGGCAGCTTCTGCCGATAACTGTACACTTGTTTCCTGGCGTTCTCCCATGAGGATAGGCTGAACACATCAATCTTGATTTTCATGGTCACTTTTGGTGGTTGGGAAGGGCGGTCGGCTTCGTCAACCGCTGAACCGCATATGTGATGTGGTTGAAACTTTTGGCAACAAGCACCACCGCATAGGGTTCGCCATTGATTTCAAGGCGGCTGTCTTCGGCAATGGGGCAATCCATATCATCCACAATGACAGTATTGGAGTACGGAACGTTGATGCCAAACTGGTCTACATCGGAAGTCCCTCTCGATGCGGATACGGAAGCCCTGATGGTCTGTGCGTCCGCATAGGTCGGTGTCTTTTCCCCGGTGTAATAGCCGTTCTCATCAACCTTCTCCTGTTCGCCCGTGTATAGGTAATAGGTAATCTCGATTTTGTTGCGCTCAAGGTTACGCATTATCCCACCACCTTTGCGAAAGGCATCACATCCTTGAGGATTTCCTCGTCATCGGTCGAATGATAGGTTCTATTGACATTGTTTTCTGTATGCAAAACCTCGCCCTGGCCGCCTCTGCGAAGGAAGCGTCTACTCGCAAGCTTGCATTGCATAAGATCGTACATGGTCGGCATAGTCGCACCTTCCGGCACAGCACCATAGGCACGATACAGACGGCGCAGAATGTCATCCTCTGCCTCTGCGAGATACACCGATACCAAGGTGTCCGTGGCCTGTGGGTCATTCTCGACATATGCCTGTACAGTTGTGATTTTCTCTGCGTCCGTCATGTATCTGCCCTCTCAAGTCATTTTTTTGCTTTCTTTGTGGGCTGTTTCTTCGCCTCGGCCTTTTCGGGCTTCGGCGGTTCTTCTTTTCCTGACGGGATCACACCCACAGTAATGCTCCCGTCAGGATTCTTTCTGATTGCCATTAGGTGCTGGACGGAGCGGGAGCGGACACATAGATGCCGTTCTTCTTGTTGCTCTTGACCCATGCGCCATGAGCGAACCGGGGCTGTACACGATAGGCATCGGCCTCGATATTCTGCTCCGGCATGAAGATACGAGGAACGTAGTGCTTCATAACCTGAAGGACAGCGGACGGATGGACGATCATGTAGTTGATGGCCTCTCCAGCGGGAGTATAGCCACCAGCACCATTGGATGCGGTCGGGGCGTTCAGCGTGATCTGAGTGTTGAAACGCTTGCTTGGCACGGTGATGACGCGCATATCGTTGTACATTTCCACGTTGTAGTTCACGTTGTCATCCCGGTTCATAACCATACGGGTGATGCCGCCCTTGAGGAAGCGGTAGGTGGTAGGGCTGACGAATAGGATACGACCTTCGTAAGGGACTTCGGCATCGTCCATCGTGGCGGTAGCCAGGTCGATGGAAGCGACAGTAGCGGCTCCAGCGGTCAGCGTTTCGTTGACCCGGTTGCCAGCGATGGTTGTGGCGGCAGCGGCATACTGGGCGAATCTGTAGGCATCGACTTCGGGGATGATGTGCTGCTTCTCAACAGTAGAGAACAGGCCGCCAAAGGCCATGCCCATGCTTTCCTCGTTGTCTAAGTAGTCGATCTGATAGCTTCTGCCGCGATCGGTTTCGAGAACGTAAGGCACCCAAGTGCCAGCAACATCACCGGGAACGTAGCCGGAATTGCGGTTATAGTTCGCCATGCCGACCGGGTTCAGGGTGAACAGTTTTACAGTATTTACGCCAGTAAACTGGACTCTCTCAGCGAGAGTATCGAGGATGGCGGTTTTGGATTCTGCGGTATAAATCTCGTCCAGCAAAGGAAGATAAGAAGCCGCAAGACCGATGGTGTTAGCAGCGGGGGCAACAACAGTAGTAGCCATGTTTGTAATTCTCCTTGTTTAATGTTTTATTTCAGGGGCGGCAACCCCATGTAGTGACGGAGTTTATTCTGCCGCTCCTTCTCAGCATCGGCTGCTGTCGGGGGCATTCCCACAGACAGCCCCGGCTGTTTCTTGAGCGTTTCGGCTTCGATTGCCTGGCGCTGATTTGATAAAAATGATTTCGTGGCGGCGAAGTATTCGTCACTCACACCTTCCGGGAGAGCATTCGCCATAAGGTCAGCGGTCGCAGAGTCGACCCCGGCTTCCATAAGCTTCGATTTGTAGCCTGTTATGCGGAAATTCTTCCGAAGCATCTCCAGTTCTTCCGCTTCCTTCTCGGCCTTTTCCTTCGCCGCTATCTCGGCCTGTTTCTGAGCGTCTACATTTTCGTTGTATCTGCGCTTCCAGTTAGCCACATCACTATTGCGGTCGGATAAGGTGGACTTCAGCTTTTCAATCTCAGCCTGGAGTTTCTTCATCTCTGCTTCGTAGTCAACGGAAGTCTTCTTCGCGTCAACAGGAAGTGCGTTCTCTGTGCCGACTTTAGGTTCGGTATTCTCTGCCATGTTTGTTCTCCTCTCTGCGATACTTGTATCCCGCATTCCCTTGCGGCTCTTTCTGTTTTAAAGACTTGTCATGTCTCTTGCGAAACTTGTATAGCGGTTTCCCTACCGCTGTTTGTATGTGAAAGTCTTTGCGACTTAAACAACAGATAAGCGCAATCTGCATCGGCATCCGATGTCTAACTGCGGAACGCCGAACATCCCCGGTGCGAGAGTCGGTTGCCCGTCATAGGTGTAGAAGTAGGAATCAAATGGGATCGTTTGGCTTTGAAGTTCTCGATGCGGTTCACGCACTCGCTCATCTCGCATCGTCTCCCACGTTTTCATGACCACCCCCTTCGCCTTTTCTCCGGCAGCACCGCTGTCAGCGGCTTCGCCCACAGCGTAGATTGCCTCGTTGTAAATCCTGTGGCTGTCGGTTTCGGCTACACGCATGATGTCCTCTGCGGTAGCATCCTCGTTTTCAAAGTACTCTCTGAACCGCTCTTGCCAGTTCTTCCCGGCTATCTTCTTGTCAATGGACTCGGTCAGCTTGTTCCGTTCGATTTCGATGGCATCATCGTCCGAAAGGGAAAGCATATCGTTCGCCGCTTCGTTACCGAAAACGTAGGACATGATGAGAAGGTCGAGGATCTCGTCATAGAAGAAGTCTTCGTATTCCTTCCTCTCTGCCACCGGGAGTGCCATCACATCGGTGACCTCTTCCTTCAGCGTATTCAGTTCGTCAAACGGCATTAGTCTGTCCATTACATCTCACTCGGTTCTAAATTGTCTGTGTTGTTGGTTTCTTCCACCACCACGGCTTCGCCCTGGCCTGTGGTCTGCTCTTCGACCTTGTCAACCTGATCCGGGTCACCCCAAATCATCCGCAGATACTTCTCAGACATCTTCACATCAGAGACAGGGTCATTCGACAGGCCGGATTTTTTAAATGCCAACTCAGGTGCAAGACCCATAGCAAGCATCGTGTGTGCCGCCTGTGCCTTGGACTGGATGTTCGCAGTTTCCTCTCTGACGAAGTTAAGTTCAAAATCGGTAAGCTTGATGTCGAGAAGGTTGTTCCGCTTCAGCACATCAATCAGGATTTCCTCGAAGAGCCTATCTGATTCCTTGAAAAGGTCTTCTGTATTTCTCGCAGAAGCCCCGGCCTGTTCCCATCCGTTGTTGTAGATGGCAGCAAGGCCTGTTGCATCGAAACTGCCTCTTGCCGACTTAGCAGAAGACGGCATAGCGCAGATGCGGAGTGCCTGATCGTAAAGGTTGTCCACCAGCGTCTGCGTCTGCTCCTGATTCAGTTCCTCAGAAAGGATCTTGAAGTCGGCCTTGTTCTCACCAATCGAGGAGAGCGCAATCATGCCGGCCTTTTTGATCTGTTCGGCGGTAACACCTTCATCAAACTGGCAGTTGACAGCCACGGCAATGGATTGGATAAACTGAGAAATCCCGTCAGCCCGGTTGCTCTGAATGTCATTGATGCTGTCAAAGAGCGTGATGGCCTGTTCAAAGGCAGAGCAGTTTACGGAATTGTACCGATACTCAATAATCGGGATATGCCCTAAGTAGTTCGGCTCTTCCTTCTCCACATTGATGGCGGTAGTCTCATAGGTTTTATAGGCCGTAGCCTGAGTACTCACAGCAGCGCCGGACAGGCGGTAGATTGTAGAATCGGTGTAGACATCGAGCAGAGCCTTGTCCCCGTCAATGACCACGTTCACCGCATACACAGGTCGGTTGCCCGGTTTCATGCTATAAACCACGAACGCTGAACGAGGGTCCAGGGCGTAGGCTCTTAACGGGGTTTCGTCATCTTTTGCCGGCTCAACATACAGAGCGGCCTTGCCGACAGTATGGAACCAGTCCGCAAGCTGATTGTCTGCAACGTGCTTGCCGCTGCGGTACAGATACTCGTTCAGCTTGTCAACCTTGCCCTTCTTACCGCCCTTCCTGGAAACGAAAGTTGCCGGGGCTTGCAAGAAAAAGCCATTCTTGAAGTCGCACACCTCGGCAGCATGGTTTTCTATAATCTTGTTAAGAATGAACTCGTTGCGGTCTTTCGTGCGGTACAAGACAGGCTGGATGCCCCTTCTGTACCAATACAGATAGTCCTCTTCCATGACATTCTCAAAATGGATGGTTAAGGCCGAATTGACCTCGTCAATCAGGTTCGCCGCTGTGAGATCGTCCACAGGCGTATAAATATCCCGTCTCCCGTAGAGGAGCATGGACGCTGATTCTCTATTTGTGGTGGTTGTTTCTGACATTCCCATCTCCTTACAAACAAAAAGGGGCATAGTTTCTCATTGAAACTATTGCCCTCTTTATATTATATATTATATCACACAAAAGCCTTGAGTCAAGGAAACTTTCTGATAATTCAGACAATCACGCCCTTATCTGTACATCAGAACGGCCTTCTCATGATAACTGCCTTTGTGCTATGGCTGTTCCCTTGCACGAAGTCTGCAAGCATGGACATGGCATCAGGCACATCATCGTGCCTATTCTTGCCCATCATGCTATAGGTAGCCATAAAATTCATGGCTATGCGGTACTCGCCGTCATACTTCTCAGGGTTCATGAACAGGAAGTGTTCCTTAACAAAAGCACTATCCACGATAATACGAGTGTCCTTATTTGCCGTGGAATACTTCGTCACTATCTTCGTGATACCGCCCTGTTCGTTGACTTTGTCTTGCACATTCGATGCGATCCGACCACCCGCACTATTACTTTCAAAACGAGCCATCTTGACCCCATAAGTCACCAAAGCGTCCACTAAACGAGGCTCGACCACTTCGGGGGTCTTGTTGTCGCAGACAATCTTCACTATATAGAACTTATCGCCATACTGGTACGCAATCGGCATGACGAAATAGTCATCACCTCGGTTCTTCGTATCACAGACAGCCCACGTTGCGTCTGGATCTTCAGCCGGAAGGTCATAAAATCTCTGCAATTCATCAGTTGAATACAGTATCCCTGACCGTTCTACCGGCTGCCCTAAGTACAATGCCCGGAAACTGGCCTCGTCCATATCCCTTGCAAGGTTGTTGTAGTACTTAGTAGTGAAGCCAATCTTCCCGCCGTAGTCAAAGTTGCTTCGCCCCTTCTCGTCAAGAGCCGGAATGTTGATAAACACCGCCTTGTCATCGTCCGCATGAAGCTGCTCCATACGCCCAATAGGATCTCTGACCGACCACCTGGTCCCTACCAACAGCATAGGCACATCACTATTACCCGCCCTTTGCAAGACATCGGTATTGAATTTTGACCACTTAGCCGCCAGCCGTTCCTCACTCATGGCTTCCTCGATGCCCTCGACCATATCATCCACATAGGTAAGGCCAATGGCTCTCGCAAGGCCGGCATTCTGCCCACTTATTGAGCGGAACTGATATGACGAGAACCTCTGTGGCTTGTTCATGTCAATCTTCAAGTCCATAGCGTTCGTCCTGACCACTTGGCATCGTGGGAATATCTCATGGAAACAGTATTCGCCGTCAGGATTCAAGTCTCTAAGCGTATCCTCATACAAACCGCGCAAGAACGAAGTGTTGTGCGAGACAGTAAGAGTGCCATCCAAAGGGTTATTTCCTATAGTGAAATGTAAGAAGAACTTGCTCAGAGTTGTTTTCCCAACGCCAGGCGGCAAACTCACTCCCAAGATACTGATCTCCCGGTCATGAAGCCGCTGCATCTCCTTCACAACAGGCAGCAGTTGCTTCCTTCTCGGCAAATAGAACCTGTCTTTCGGGTTTCTCTCCCACTCCATTGCGATCAGAAAGTCATCGAAGTAGTCCTGTGCCGTCATGAAGTACGACCGCCGCAAATAATCATACGACTCGCCCTTCCCCATCTTCGTCAGCGCAATCTGCCCCTGTCTGAACTTTTGTATCAGCGGGTACACGCCTTTCTTATCCTCTGCGTAGGCGGCTTCCAACACATCCAAAGCCCGAACCCACATCCGATTCTTCACAAACTTGCCGTAAATTTTCTTGACCTGTTCAATATCCATAGCCCACAGCCCCTTCCTCTCCCCTGTTTCCAAGTACCAAAAAAGGCGGTTTTCAGAGATGCACTCCTCACAAGGCTACCCGCCGAACCTCGGTCACGTTTCCTTTCTCCCGGTGTGACTCGCCGGTGCGTTCCGCTTTGGGGAAGGGATTCGGATAAGGGCCAGGGGAATGCCCTATCCGCAAAACACAATACCGCCACCCTGGTCCAAAGCGCAATCTAAAAACACGAAAAAAGAGAGGCCGGGGAACGAACCTCTCTCTACACGCACCCCCAGTTTTTACGCACGACCGGGTGCGCTCCCCCGTGCAACCTCTTGCGAGGAAGTCTTTTCCAGAGACAACAAAAGCATAACACACACGCACGACAAAGCGCAACAGTAAAAAAGCGGAATGGTTTGCAGACCACCCCGCTCATCAAATATGCCAAGCATAACCATGCACACCACCATACTACAACACCACACACAAAAGCACAAGCAGAAAGCACTACAACTACTACTGGCAGAATATATATACAAGCAATCAGACAACTATATAGCAGAGGCATTAAGTTTGGATTTTTTTGTTTAGCTATAGAAGGGGGTAGATAGATAGGGTATTAGGGGAAGGAAGAAGGGGGTTGAGGGTCGGATTTTTTTGTCCGGCTATCTGAGAGGGTAATTGGGCCGGTTGCAAGGACCAGGCAGACCCCTGGGGTGTCAAGCTGTTGGCCTTGACAGAACAAATGTACGGAAAAGGGACGGATTCCGGGCGGCTAGGCGGTAACTATTCGCTAATGTCATCTTCCACGAATAGTTGAGCACCTACTTTTCAGACAATAGCCACCCACCCCGCAAAGATGCGCCTACTTTTTGCACAAATCGAAAAACAAGGGCGTGAAACTGTATAGACAATTCGGAACGGGTAGATTGTAAACGCACATTTGTGCAATGGTTTACATTTAACTTGCACATTTGTGCATATATACTCGCAGTGGTTACCTTTCGCCTCTATTATATACTTACTCTATAGCTAACCTATTATATATAGCTTTGGTCTATAACAGCCAGCGTCTTTTGTATATATGCTTTTATGTATGTGTAGCCGGACATTATATGCTTTTTCTTATAACCTATTGCGTGGATAGGTTGATTTCCAGGGACGCACTTTGTCAGCGGTCGGCGGTCGGCTCTGCTCTCCTGTCGGTCGGTGTAAAGCGGATGTCTAAAGCCGAACCAAGGGCGGCGGCTATGCTCTGAAGCTGTGAGAGCGATATGTCAGAGCGGTTGACTGTGCGTGATATAGACTGTGGAAGCACTCCGAGCCGTTGGCCTAATTGGTCAAGCGTGATGCCTTTATAGGCGCATTCCCCTTTTATGAGCCGTGCAAGGTCTTGTCTTTGGTATATTTGCATTTTGCCCAGTCCCCTTTATATATGAAGCTTTGCCGAAGCCGTGAGCGGTCGGCCTGCCTCTTTGGATGATACCACGGAAGCCCGCAGCGTGTCAAGCAAACCGCAAATGTTAATAATCTAAAGTGCAAAGGTTGATTTTCCAAACAATCTAAAGCGTTTGGCTGTTGACAAGGTAAACCGCAAGTGTTAAGATAACGCACGAAGGGACAAGGAAGCCCCTACCAAATACCAACCAAGGAGAAAGAAAAAATGAAGTACAGAACGAGCATGAAAGACACCAAAGCCTATAACGCCGATGTCGTGTCCCTTAGCTACTGCGAAGCGCAGAACCTTTTGAGCACCTTTGAGCCGGAAGCGTACACCTGCGGCGTGAATGGATGGAACGCTGACATATACAGAGGCACGGAAGGCGGGCAAGTCATTGTAACAGGTTACCGCCCTTTTGGCAGGAAGTGCCGCTTAAGCTATGACGAAGTGAGAGAGTACGACCGCAAAGCCGAAGCCATCAAGAGAGACTATAGCCGCCCTTGGGAAGAACGGAAAGCGGAAATTGAGAACCTTTTTTCCGAGTTTTGCAAGGCCATTTGAGGAAGGAGCTAAGACCATGACAGAGTATAAATACCTTGTATATGACCGATTCACGCAGAAGGTTGTGACGATATGCGACACAGTAGCCGAGTCAACCGCAGAAGCTCGAAAAGTGCCGAGCAGATGCGCCGTAATTTACCCAATCGAGGCGGCAGCGGCTGAGTGGTACGAGGCTTGCGCAGAATGAAAGGAGCGGAAACCATGACGAAGGAAGAAGCCGCAAGGCTTGAATATCTGAAAGCCGCAGAGCTTTACGAAATGACGAAAGCCACGGACGGAGTGCCGAGCAAAGAAGCTTGGGAGCGTTTCAAAAAGGCTTGGGCAGAGCTTGACCGCCTCGGCATAAAAAGACCCATCTGACGAGAGCTTGACGGCATCAAGCCGAAACCGCCCATAGAGGCGGTCATGGGAAGCCATCCCAAAAACAAACCAAAGGAGCAAAAAAGAAATGGAAATCAACAAGAGCCTAAAAGGAATCATGAAGGCATACAAGGCCGCAAAGGAAGCCGAGAAGGCCGCAAAGAATGCCGAGGAGAGGGCGCAAGCGTACGGCGAGCGGTGGCGGTATCTGTACCATGACGCAGAGACGGCGAGAGCCGCCGCAGAGGACGCAAAAGCCGCTTATGCGGTCGAGTCTGCCGCACTATTTGAAACCATAAAAGCCGCACAGGGGAAAGCGAGAGAAAGAGTCTTGTCGTTGGTCATGGTGCTTGACGAGTTAGAGGCCATCGAAAGGGGACTTGATGTCCCGAAAAAGTATCTTGAAGGCGTAAGCGTGTCCGTTGACCTTTTCGCAGCCGACCTGCCGAGGGCGTACAAATATACGGCCTATAGTAGTCAGTTTAAGGCGGTTTACAAGGGCGGCGCTTGGCGGTTAGAGTCCGTCAGCCGTGAGCCGCTATGCCGAGCATCAAAAAGGCGTTTTGTGTGGTTCCCCACAGAGACGGCGAACGTAATTCTTGACCGATACATGAACGGCAGATTCTAAGAGAAAGAGGGTGAAAGGTGATGTATAGCATTCTTGGTTGGGCTTTTAGCTTTTTGGCGGTTTGGTCGGTTAATGAGTGGGACTGCGTGCCGTTGGGCTTGGTCTTCTTTGTCGGGGCTGTGGCGGCCTTCCGCACACGGCGAGAGCGGCGGCGAGTGGTTCGAGCGGCCGAGCCTGTGACGGTCGAAGTCTCCACGGAAGACGAGGACGATCCGAAGCCGAGAAGGGCAACGACCGCCGCCGAGCGGCTCGAAATCGCAAGAGAGGCGGCGAAGGTCGAAAGGCGGCTCGTGGCACTCCTTGACAGGGCAGAACGTGAGGAGTACGGCGCACAAAGCGAAATAGAGCGGCGCAAGCTTTACGCCTCGAAGAAATGGCGGTTATTGCAGTACGACATAGAACAGGCCGAAAGGCGGTTGAGAGAGTACGAGTAAAGAGGGCTTCGGCTCTCTTTTTTTGTGCCTCGATGCGGTCGGACGCACTCGCAGCCGTGCCGGAGATAATGCCGAAAAAGGTGAAAAGCCGCAGAAGGCCGCTATTTGCCCCGTAAATCGTTTTTGTCCCTTCAACGCATGATTGCACTAAAAAAGGCGCAGAATCGAAAATTGCGGCATTTTTCGGCCTTGTAGCGGCATACTTCGAAAAGGTAACATCAGCGGCGCATAATCTTAACAGCGGAAGCCGTGCGGAGTGGCGGCGCATGGTGGTGTGGTCGGAGAGCGGCGGCGGCTAATGGTGGGCGAATTGTTCGCCATTTCCGCTATTGTATAGCGCAATCGGCAAATTGCGTGGTGGCTTGCGGCTTTTGCGCCGCTTTTGATTGAATTGTCTGACATTTTAGCGCATTTCACGGGCTTTCACGGGTTTTGTCAGACTTCAAGTTTTTTGGGCTTTTGGGGGTCGGACGGTGTCAATATATTCCTTTCTGCGGCTTTCTGCGCCGAAAAATCACTTTTAAAATTTCTGCACCTTTCTGCACTTTTTCACAAGAAAAAGCCGCCAGGCGTTTGGTTGCTCCCTGACGGCTCTTCTGCTCCTTTCTGCTCTTTCTGCGCTGGTCTGCGGTTTTAGATCAGTCTCCAATCAAAATCCTTGCAGATCCATTCGCAGTAAGTCCATGTGTTGTCGAGGGTACAAGTCCCGGCTTGTGGCGTCTCTTCGTCTTCCCGGTAATGTGAGCAGTTTGCACAGGCTCGTTGCCCTTCTATCTTGGAGAATGTCTCATAGGGAATAGACCCCCCACCCCCTTTTTTATTTTTCACCTTTTGTACCTGACTTTCTTCCTTTCTGCTTCACTTCCTTGAAGCTGACATCTATGATGTCTCCGTCCGGGAGTGCTTCTGCTTCAAGTGCCAGTTCGTCAAGCGACTTCTTCTTGTCCACGACCTGTGCGGTTTCTATGCGCTGTGCGTCTGTGTAGCCGAACCAGTTTTTTGCAAAGAACATGGAAAGCTGCGGGCTGGCCTTGCCACTTAGCGCATTGTCCGCAAAGGCTGAGTGCAAAAACTGGTAGATCCTCGCCGCCGCCTTTCTGTGTGCTTCTGTTCCAACACCTGTCAGCCAATCGTTTAGGTCTGCGGATGTGATGCCCAACCACAGGGCAAGCCCCGGTGGAGTGACTTTTGCGCCTGTTCTCGCACAATCCGCAAAGTACTGTAGGGATCTCTGTTCCACCGCTGCGCTATCCAGTAAGTCAACAGGCTGTGCCGCAAGCCCCTGGAGCGAATGCTCAATGATCGAAGCGTTCTGCGCCAGTTCGGTCTGAATGTCTGCGGCTTCCCTTTCTGCGAGTCTGAGGGATTTTTGTTCGGGAGTGAGAGGCGGTCTGCCTGGCCGCCTCTTCTCTTTCTGCTCATCTGCCATATTAGATACCAAACAGGCTATTGACGAAGTCTGCTTCTGCCTTGTCTAAGTCTTGCTCCCCACCGAAGCGCACATCCTCGGTCTTCTCCAAGGTCGCTGTGATGGAGTAGTCCTTGAACCATTGGTTTGTCTTCGGGTCTTGCCTCGCCTTAAGTGTGACGCTGTCGATGCTCTTGATTTTAAGGCCGGCAGCGTTCACCACTTCGTCAGGATTCGATGCCCACACGTTGATGGTATCGTACCCCTTCTGCGCCTTGACATGAAATACCGCCCACGCGCCTTTGCCGCCGACACCGCTGCGGAAGTTCTTCGCCGGATATGTCTCGCCTACTTTAATAGTTACCATGCTTCTTTATTTCTCCTTATGCTCATTTTAGAAACCAACACAAACCGATTTATTCCGATTTCTCGAACAGCGCACAGACGGCATCATAGTCCTTCTGCTTGATGTCCTTGGTGGATGCGAATCCAGCCGCCACGATCTTGTTCTTGACTTCGTTTGCGCTCATGCCCTGGTCCGCTGCCAAAGCGAAGATCCTACGCACCTGTTTGGAATTGATGGGTGCGTTCTCGTCCTGTGTTGCGGCAATGTCGTTCGCACCGTTCATGAATTTCGTATCTTCCATGTCCGCATAGAACATTGAAGAAAGGCCGGAGATGGCGAGGGTTGCCTGGACTAAGGCTCTCTTCTGAGCGCGTTTGCACATGGAATTAGCCATGCTATAGGGGTTCCCGAATCCGGCACTACCTTCTGCGGTATTTGCGCTGCCGTATCCGCAAGAAAACAGGATGCCGCCGTCCTTGTTCGGTATCACAAGGTTGCACTTCACAAGGTAGTAGAAGAACGGGTCTTTGCCAAACTGTTCTATGTGTTCGACAATCTCATACTGCTGGCAAAGGCCATAAGCAAGCGCGATTTTTTCCGCTCCTGGTTTTAGCAGAGTAGGGCGGTCGGTCTTCGGGATAACACCGAAGTCAATGTCCCTCTTCAGCCTTGTTTCTCCTCTCGGAGTAATGACCTTGTAGTCTGCTCCAACAGGTTTCGCTATTGCGATTTCTGCCTTGAATCCGTCATCAACAATCTGCAATTCATTGTTTGCCATTCTTCTCTGTCTCCTTTGTCTTTTCCTTTGCGATCTGATAGGCGAGTCTCAGCACCACGATCAGGTCAACATCCTTCCTCGCTGTTTCTGCCCGGACGAGCGAGTTTTCCAGTTGGTCTGCCCACTTCACCCATTCGTCATGCGTCATTTGTGTTTTCCCTTCTTTCTGTTCTTTCGTGCTTCTGCGAGGTCATGGTAGAGGTCGTAGAGCCGCCATGCCACCGCCCCGGAAGTGAAGCCCCGCTCAAAGTCAAACTTGTCCAAGTCAACCAGGCGGTATGTGCCGTCCTTGCGGAGATGCAAGATGTACCGCTTCGCCATGCCGTCAAGTTCCTTCTCTGAGAAGATGGCGCACTTGTAAAGCATTGTCTGACAGCTTGCGGAGAGCATTGCGTCCGTTGTCAGGCTTGCGTAGGTTTTAATGTCCACCACCGCATCTTCACCATCCACTTTGCCATAGCGGTCTACTGTGCCGCAGAACAGGGGCTGTTCGTCTTTGTAGCGGTAGTACCCGACTTTCTGTTCTATCATCTCCCATTCGACATCATGGTCAAAGAGGAATGCCTGGTAGGCCATCATGTACGGCTCAATCTCCGGGATCTCTTCGTCCGGCTCAATGCCGTAGTCCACCATCTGCGTGGCCTCATGAACAGCCGTACCCCTTGCCGCTGCCGCCGACAGAACCGCCGGGTTCAGCCCATCATACCTTTCTGCGGAGAGTGGGGAGAGAATGTCCGAAACGCTCGGCACTTTCTCCCCGTTCACCCGGTATTCATGCTTTTCTGCATCAAATTCAATCTTCAATGCTTCTGCTCCTTGCTGTGTATGAAGTGGCTGAGTTTCACCGCCGCCATCCATCTGTCTTCGGCATCAAGCCTTGTCCGTACTCTCCACCGCCGGGGAATCACTCTGCTTATTCGCATTCTCTTCCATCTCCTTCTGCCGTGCATCCGCAAGTTCCTGTGCCGCCAAAGCGGTCACCTTGTTCTGAATCAGTTCCAGTAGTTCCTGGACCATGAACATGGGTACACCCGCTTCATTAATCAGGCGAACCATGTTCTCCTTCAAGTCTTGGTAGGCAACATTGATTTGTCTCATTCGCCATCTCCTTTGCAATTTACTACTTCCGTTCCATAAGGCCATATGTTCTCATTGCCTTTATATGGATTCCATGTTATTGACTGCATCGAATTACAGTCCTGTTTCTTGAGTTCACAATAGCCGCATGGGAGCCAATACTTGCAACTCCAGAATGATATGCTACTACTCGTTGCCTGTTCCATCATTCGTCATCTCCTCTATTGCTTTCTCCAGTTTGGCAATCGTCCGTTCGTATGACAGAGCCATCTCTTCCCAGTAGTTCCGTCTCTCTTCCATCTTGATGAGTTCGCTCAGAAGGACATATTCGGCATCCGGCACATTCATTATGGCTGTGTAGTCTTCGTCAAACTGGTTCTGCCTTCCCAGTTCGTACTCGTTGACATCTCCCCACACCATCGGCCTTTCGCCAAGGGCTTTCACAGCCGCTTCTCTACTGATCAGGTCTGCCATTGTTCAACTGCCTTTCTTAATGATTCTTCAAACTCGCCTTTTACAATAGCAACAATTCTGTCAATATCTGTTAAGGCTTCTGCTATTCTCTCAGGTGGTAAATCTTCTTTCTGAAGGACTCTCGCTATCAGTTCAAGATGTTCAAGGCTGTACCCATATAAAGTTGGCTCTTCGGATGGTAAATGCTCCAAGGCTTTTATTTCCCCGCACGGATATTTGTCGCACATCCCATCATGACATTCCATGCAGATTGTGTAAATCGCCACCTGCCTGTTGATTAAATCACTCATCCCTCGCCTCCATCCATCTTTGCACCGCAGTTTGGGCAGAACAAATCTTGTAAAACATCAGGCTCAAATGATTCGCCCGCAGAATAAGCATACACATCGTCCTTTTTACAACAAGAGCAAGTCCACATCCATGCGGTTGGTGATTTACGAATCCACTTCCCATGCTTCACAGGTGGTTCTGGCTGTGCGGATAAGGCTTCGATAGCCATATCAACAGCTTTACAAAGATCTTCAAAACATCTCGAAGGATAATTACGTTTCAAAACGTCAAGCGCCTCTTCTCTCGTCATTTTGTCGCCTCTTTTTTTAGTCCCCATTTCTCGCAAGTATACCCGCGATGCACTCTATCCATCCATTTTTCTTCGCTATACCTTACTGCTTTTTCCTTTTTGCATCGGTACGGATATAAATATCCCTCTCTACATTCCCCATATTTGCAGTTTCCGCAACTATTCGTCATTCTTCGCTCCTTTTATCCATCTTCGCCCCGCATCTCCAACAGTACGGAACATCAACGCCTACAGCCTGTATATCACTCGCTCCGCACACAGAGCAAGTGCATCTCCTGTTATTGTCTGCATCAGGCTCTGTGTAGTTTTCCCACTTCCCATGCGTCACCTCATCTGCGCAAGAATCAACGAGGCCCTTTATATACTCAAAAGCCCACTCTTCTGATGGTGAAAAGCAATGATGGTAATGCACCCAATCAATGATATTAAGCACCTTTTGTCTACTTATCAGATCGTCTGCCATCGGTTCTCCTTTCCCTTTCCGCGATCAATTCTTCTTTCCACTTGATCCACCCAGGCTTGTCGATTCGCTCGTCTCCGTACAAGTGCATCCTCTCCTGAAAGTCGCAATCCTCTATCATTATGTTCAGGTATTTGTCACTTAGTTCCTTCATGTGTTGTCTGATAATTCCACGCACAAGATCAGGCATATATGTCTGTCTTCCGTGGCAGTAACGAATGGCGCAGATGGCGAGTGTCCCGAAATCGTCTTCCTCAAGTCTGCTCATCCTTCACTCTCCTGTTCCATGCTTCTGCGGCTATTTCCCCGCCAATAACCAATTCGTCATGCGTGATCTTGTGGTCTTTGAAAATCTTTGCACCGCATTTCTCACACCACACGCCGCCACCGCCGGCCCAGTTGCCATAGGCGGGTATGCCTCCGCAGAATGGGCAAGGTTTAAGTGAGAATGGTGGCAGCTTCTCATACTTTCTGTATGCGCTGTATCTATCTCTTTCGCTCATGTCGCTATCTCCTATGTAGAAACATCCATGCGACCCATGAAGGGACTTCTGTAATGGGTTTGTCACAATATGCGACAAGCGCATATACTCCAAACGCAATAACGGCTATAATGATAATCCACATCAGAACAAGTACCAGTTTGTCCATCATACCGCCCTCATCCTTTCGTCAATCTCCGTCAGCATCTCAGGGGTCATTCCCCGGACTTCCGCTATCATCCGCAGAACATCTTCCCAGTCCCGCTTGACTTCCTCGGCTTCTTCGGCCTCGGCAGCTTCCTCGGCTCTCTTCTGCATGGCCTCGGCGCATCCATCGAATCCGCTTCTGTAGATACTCGCTATGTACAGTTCCAGTTCCCGCTTGTTGTAGCCCTTGATTTTTCTGTACTGATCTCTCGTCAACAGGCTTCCCCTTGTCGCTTCCGCGAACGCCTCGTCACTCACTCGCCATTCAGCCATCTTGCTTGCTCACTCCCCCTTATATGTCCCTTCTCCATCAGTTCAATCCAGGTCGCAAGTTCCTCGAACGAGCAACCAACCGACATACTGTTTCCATTCGTGAAGGTGAACATCACGCTTGCGTCCTCATGCTTCTCGATGTAACAGACATTGTCGAGGTTAATCATGGTTGGATTTTTCAGTTCCTGATAATCGCACTCCAACGCATTCACTTTAATCCAGTTCATAATCCTTCCCTTTCTGCCCAATACTTGGCGATAGCGTCCTGTGCGATTTTTGGGACTTTGTGTGCGTCCTCGTCCTTCACGAATACTATCACCAATTCTTCGCCTATATTCATTCTCCACAAGAGCGTCTCGCTACCCTTTAGGATGTCATCATCAGAAGCCGGATCTCGTCCCCATTCCTTCGTGAGGTTGCTGTAGTAGTATGCTTTTTTGCATTCCCGGTCTTTGCCCTCTGCAAGGTTGTAAAGCACCTTTACATAGTATTCGTCATATTCCTGTTTGCTGTTCATCTCCTTGCAATAGGCGGTAGCGTCTTTCTGAGTCTCAAAGTACCCGTGACAAGTCCAATCAGAATACTCGCCGCTAAAAACCCCGTATACCATTATTCTTCTTCCCCTTTCAGAAATTCACCGAACACATCGGCAAACCACTTCGCTTCTTCTTCCGTCTTGAAGTACGCTATCACATATTCTGTTGCGTCTCCCTCGAACCGCACCGACAGCACGGGCAGTTTTCTTTTAGCCCTGTCGGCAATCGTCAGCGTGATGCCGTTCCGCTCAAACTCAAAGTCACTCATTCTCTTCCCCTTCCATTTCTGCCAATGGTTTTGCATTATATACATATGCTCCGCATTGCCGACATTTATCAATGATATAATCCGTACTCATGTCTAACAAGCCAAGGCAAAACACTCGATTATCTTCTTCTCCGTACTCATGTCTCGAAGTGTGCGCTCCTTTACAATTATCATCGAGCCTTTTCCCTCTTAACTCAGCCCTTGTCACCCTTTTCATTCTTCGCCCCTTTCTGCCGGAATAACCACAGTCGCATCCTTGAGTATTCTTGCCATCTGTGTCTCTGTTTCCCACCACACATTTGGTTCTTTGCACTCGGTTTTCAGCAAATCTACATCCACCAAGTCTCCGTGGTCGGGTAGTTCGATGAGAGGGCAGTTTCCGTCAACGCTAACGCCGCACTCCCCGTGACCATAATGTAGTCTGCATTGATAGCAATCCTTCGGTTTCTTCAGCCCCTTAATCAGTACACTCATCTTTCTTCCCCCACAAATACTCAAGTTCGTATTGCTTCAGTTCGTACAAGGCCAGCCGCCGACTATACACAAGCACGTTGTAGTACACTCCGCTCGGATCGTCTTCCACCGCCACCAACCCCGCTTTCGGTTGCGCTCCTGGACTCGCTCCACGAAGCCTCATGCCGTAGCGGTATTCTCGCTTAGTCATCGTTCGCTCCTTCGTTCTCAATCCTCACTATTGCTTCAAAGAATGGGTAAAACTGTTGCGGTACTACCGCATTGCCTAAACACTTAATTCTGTCCACCCGATTGGGTATCCCATCAGCCACTCTACCCACTCCGGGTTCATCGGGCCAAGTCTCCCAAGCGGAGTGAGTTCTACAAGTTCGTCCAACTGACTTCTGTACAACCCCCCCCCCCCCCCAAACATTC
>ODAI010224820.1_pt1 | contig 36932 bp, 35 predicted proteins | sample 1539321 | NCBI WGS metagenome assembly ODAI01 (sample SAMN02144231, study PRJEB22623) | gut metagenome | biome: sheep rumen | host: Ovis aries | place: New Zealand
CGAGCAGAATTTGCGCCAGGCGAGGCGCCTTCCGCAGAGCATAATGGACATATATGGTCAAGGGAGGCAACGAAGCATGGCACGAATTCTGCCGAAAAGAATGAAATGGTTTTATTGGCGATTAGTATCATATCTCCGTCACCGGCAGCTTGCAGGCGCCGCCCTCGCAGAGATAGAGGGCTGCCCTGCCGTCCTTCGGCGCGTAATCGGCGGTAAAGGGCGCGGCCTCGGCGAGCACTTCCGCCCGCGCGGGCGTTTTGAGCAGCAGCTCCAGCTCCGGGGCGTATTTCCGCTCCACCGTGCGCAGCGTCTCCGGCACCGTCTCATCCGGCGAGACGCACACCAGCTCCTGCGTCGGCAGCAGCGCGTCCAGCAGCGCCAGCATCCCGAAGCTCGCGCCCGCGGGATAGCGTCCGAGCCCGCCGCAGATGAAGCGGAGCTGCCGGTCGGCAGCCTCCCGCCATTTCAGCTCTGCCGTCAGCCGCCAGAGCCGCTGCAGCAGCACCGCCGCGGCGCTGTTGCCGCAGGGCAGGGCGCCGTCCTGCGTCTCCTTCGGGCGCAGGATGAGCCGCTCGCTGTCCGCCGCCGTCAGGAAAAAGCCGCCCGCGGGGTCGGCAAAGCGGGTGAGAAGCTCGTCCGTGAGCCTTTGCGCCAGCAGCAGGTGCGCGGGATCGAAGTCGGCGCGGTAGAGCTCCAGCAGGCCGAGGGCATAGAAGGCATAGTCGTCCAGCCGCGCGTCAAAGCGCGCCTCTCCCTCGCACCAGCGCGCTTTCAGTGCGTCCGGCCGGCCCATCTCCCGGGCAAGGAAGGCCGCGAGCTCCTGCGCCGCGTCGAGATACACCGCGCTGTCAAAGACCCGCGCGGCGCGCGCGAGCGCCATCAGCAGCAGTCCGTTCCAGCCGGTGAGCACCTTGTTGTCCACGGCCAGCGGCAGACGCTCCTGCCGGTAGTGCCGCAGCTTTTCCCGATAGGCTCCGTAGCCCTCCGGCACGAGCTGCCAGCGCTGGTTCAAAAGCAGGTTCGGGATGCTTTTGCCGTGGAAGTTTCCCTCCTCGGTGATGTCGTAGCACTCGCAGAAGCCGCGCCCCTCGCTCTCGCCCAGCACCGCCTTGATCTCGCCGGGCGTGAAGAGATAGTAGGAGCCCTCCTCGCCCGCGCTGTCGGCGTCCTGTCCGGCGTAGAAGCCGCCGGCCTCATCCCGCAGCTCGCGCAGGCAGTAGTCGAGCGTCCGCTCGGCCACCGAGCGGTAGAGCGCGAGCCGTCCGTCCTGCCAGGCCTCAGTGTAAGCCAGGGCCAGCAGGGCGTTGTCGTAGAGCGTTTTTTCAAAGTGCGGCGCGAGCCACTCCCGGTCGGTGGAATAGCGGGCAAAGCCGCCGCCGAGCTGGTCGAAGATGCCGCCGCGCGCCATCTGCTGCAGGGTCTTGTCCACGGCGGCGCGGGCGTTTTTGTCGCCCCCGGCGTGGGCCTGGCGCAGGAGGAAGAGAAGGTTGTGCGCCGCCGGGAACTTCGGCGCGGTGCCGAAGCCGCCGAATTCCCCGTCAAAGCTTGCCATCAGCTGCGCCGCCGCCTGCTCGGCCAGGCCGATCGAAAGCTCGCCGGGCTCCGGCTTCGCGCTCCGGCGGAGCGCCTCCGCCAGCTCCGCACCGGTGCGGCGGAGCGCCTCCGGGTCGCCGCGCCATTTCTGCGCCGCCGCGCGCAGCAGCGGCAGCAGGCCGAGCTGGCGGCCGCGGTTTTGTTTCGGCAGGTAGGTCGCGGCGAAGAAGGGCTGCTGCTCCGGCGTCAGCAGCAGCGTCAGCGGCCAGCCGCCGCTGCCGTTCATCGCGACGCAGGCGCGCATGTACACCGCGTCCACGTCCGGCCGCTCCTCGCGGTCGACCTTGACCGCCACATAGTCGCGGTTGAGCGCCTCCGCCACCTCCGCGTCGGCAAAGGACTCGCGCGCCATCACATGGCACCAGTGGCAGGGCGCGTAGCCGATGGAGAGAAAGACCGGCTTATTCTCCCGCCGCGCCTTGTCAAAGGCCTCCTCTCCCCAGGGGTACCAGTCCACGGGATTGTCCGCGTGCTGGCGCAGGTAGGGCGATTTTTCATACTGTAACCGATTGGGCATGATGAATTCCACCTTGTTTTCTGGTCTTGTTTATGGTATTATTCTTCTATTAAGGCCGATTATACTATATAATGCCCGGCGCTGGCAAGCGCCGATGCGGAAAGGACGCGCGATGGAGATCCAGTGGCTGGGACATGCCTGCTTTGCCATCACCCACAAGGGCTTCCGGGTCGTGATCGACCCCTACAACAGCGACTATATCAACGGCTACCCCAAGCTGCACACCACCGCCGACCTGCTGCTCGTCAGCCACGAGCACTATGGGCACAATTACCGCGAGGGCGTGAAGCTCTCGGGCCGCCCGGCGAGCGACTGTCCCTTCGAGATCACGAAGATCCGCGTGCCCCACGACTTCAAAATGGGCAACTGGCGCGGCTTCTGCGACATCCATGTGCTGGAGGCCGACGGCGTCAAGCTCGTGCACATGGCCGATATCGGCACACAGCTCGACGGCGGCCAGGTGAGCCGTCTCTTCGGGGCGGACGTGGTGATGATCTGCGCCGGCAGCTGCACGGGCCTGCCCTCCCAGGAGACCAAGCGCATCTGCGACGAGATCATGGCGACGGTCGTCATCCCGATGCACTACCGCGACGGCAATCGCGGCGGGCACCGGCTGGAGACGGTGCGGGACTTTGCTTACCAGTTCGAGTCCCCGGAGCTGATCCACTATTACGACACCGACACCTTCACGGTCGAGCCCTTCATGGAGCCGCAGGTCGCGGTATTGAAATTCGGAATCCGGAAGTAGGAATTCGGAAGTATACGAGGTATTCTATTGGAACTTTCTGATCTGAAGCTGATCTCAGCGAGCAATATCATCAATCTTCGCACCGCCCGCGGCATGACGCAGGCGGAGCTCGGCGCGAAGCTGAATTATTCGGACAAGACCATCTCCAAGTGGGAGCGCGGCGAGGCGATCCCCGACGCCTTTGTGCTGACGCAGATGGCGGAGCTCTTCGGCGTGACGGTGGACGAGCTGCTGTCGGCCCACGACAAGTGGGAGCCGCCGAAGGACGAAAACGAGCTTCCCGACCGGAGCTACAGCCTGAACGTCATTATCGCGATCGTGCTGCTCGGCATCTTCACCATCGCGCTGGCGGTGTTCGTCACGCTCTGGCTCATCAACATCATCGAGTGGCGCGTGTTCCTGGTGGCGCTGTCTGTGGAGATCCTGGTCTATATGATCCTCGTGTGCGTTTTCCGCCACGGGCGGCACCTGCAGTACATTCTGGCCGCCTTCGTGCTGAGCCTTTTCGTGCTGGCCTATTTCTTTCTGCCGGTCCATCACCCCTGGCAGCTCTTTCTGCTGGCCATCCCGGCGGAGGCCATCGTCTTTCTCAGCTGCAACATCAAGCGCGTGCCGAAGATGCGCAGCCTCGTCAAAAAAATCAGCAAATAAGCCATATTCTACGAATCGTAGAGCCGCGGGTAGAGAGATCTGCCCGCGGCTTTTTGCCGAAGTAGAGAGAAACGGCGCGGGAGTAGCTTGGATTTTCCGGCTTTGCGGATTAGGATATCCTTGTAATTTTATCGAGAGGAGACCAACGCCATGGCCGATTACATCATCAGCTGCTGCTCCACCGCCGACCTGTCGAAAGAGCATTTCGAGCAGATCGACGTCCATTACGTTTGCTTCCACTACATCCTCAACGGCAAGGACTACCCCGACGATCTGGGGCAGAGCGTCCCCTTTGAGGATTTCTACCGGATGATGAAGGAGGGCGCCGACACCAAGACCTCCCAGGTCAGCATCCAGGAGTATCTGGACTTTTTCACGCCCTTCCTCGAGCAGGGCAAGGACATCGTGCACGTCACGCTCTCGTCCGGTATCTCCGCCACCATCAACTCCGCCCGCAACGCCGCGAACATCGCCATGGAGCGCTTCCCGGAGCGCAAAATCTACGTCATCGACTCCCTCGGCGCCTCCTCCGGCTACGGTCTCATCATGGACACCGCCGCGAAAAAGCGCGACGAAGGCCTGAGCGCCGCCGAGCTTGCCGACTGGATCGAGAAAAACCGCCTCAAGCTGCACCACTGGTTCTTCTCCACCGACCTGAGCTTCTTCGTCAAGGGCGGCCGCATCTCCAAGACCGCGGCGGTCTTCGGCGGCCTGCTGGAGATCTGCCCGCTGATGAACATGGATAAGCTCGGGCGGCTGATCCCCCGCTTCAAGGTGCGCACCAAGAAGCGCGTGATCCGCCAGATTGTGGATAAAATGGAGGAGTTTGCCGACAAGGGTCTGGACTATGACGGCAAGTGCTTCATCTCCATGTCCGCCTGCCTCGAGGACGCGCGCGCTGTGGCCGATCTGGTCAAGGCCCGCTTCCCGAAGCTGGACGGCAAGGTTGTCATCAACAACATCGGCACCACCATCGGCAGCCACACCGGCCCCGGCACCGTCGCCCTCTTCTTCTGGGGCAGCGAGCGCGTGGATTAGTTTTTAGTTTTTAGAAGAAAATGAATGATCCGGAAGGCAAAGCCTTCCGGATCATTTGCTAAAAGCTAAAAACTACAAACTAAAAACTACGCAGGGCGGCTTCCTTCAGCTGCTCCAGATACGCGTACGGCACCGCGAGATTGTCGTTGATGCCGCGGCCGAGGGCGATGTGGGGCTTGTTTGAGCCGTGGAAATCGCTGCCGCCGGTGGGCAGCAGCCCGTATTCCGCCGAAAGCCTCAGCAGATACCCGCTCATGTCCGCGTCATAGCCCGAGTAAAGGCACTCCATGCCCAGCAGGCCGCTTTCCATGCAGTGCTCAATCAGCTCGCGCAGACCAGCATCGTCGAGCTTGTACTGGAAGGGATGCGCCAGCACCGGCACGCCGCCGGAGGCGCGGATGATCTCGATGCTGCGCTCGATGGAGAGGAAGTTGCGCCCGACATAGTATTTCCGTCCCTTTTCCACAAACTTGTCAAAGGCGTCGTTGACCGAATCGGCCAGCCCCAGCTCCACCAGCACCCGGGCGAAGTGCGGCCGCCCGATCACCGGGCCGAAACGCTCGTGCATCTGCTCATAGCTCACCGGCAGACCGTCGGCGGCCATCAGGGCCGCCATTTTTTTATTGCGCTCGTCGCGATCCTGCACCACCCAGTTGAGCACCGGCTCGAGCGCGGGGGAATGCGGGTCGATGTAATAGCCGAGGATGTGCACCGCGCGGTGGAATTTGGTGCTGATCTCGATGCCCGGCACCACCTCGACGCCGAGCGCCCGCCCGGCCTCGGCGGCCTCGGGATAACCGAAGGCGCTGTCGTGGTCGGTGACGGCGATGGCGCGCAGGCCGGTCTCGGCGGCCAGACGCACCGCCTCGGCGGGAGCAAAGGTGCCGTCCGAGGCCGTGGTATGCACATGCAGGTCGATCTCTCTCATGCTTTCAGGCTCCTGACAAAGGCGTTGGCCGCGGCGTAGGTGCGCTCCGGCTCTTCGCCTACGAAAAACTCGCCGTTTTCATACAGAATTTTGCCGTTGACCATCGTCAGCCGGACGTTCTCCTTCGAGCCGGCGTAGACAAGGTTGTTCGGGATGTGGTGGATGGGCTGCATATTGGGCCGGTTCAGGTCGATGACGACCAGATCGGCGCATTTGCCGGCGGCAATGCCGTCGCAGTCGTCGAGGCCCATCGCGCCCGCGCCGCCGACGCAGGCCATGCGCAGCACCTCCCCGGCCGGGCAGGCGGAGGCGTCGCCTGTCTGCAGCTTTTGCAGGGCGGTGACAAGGTACATCTCACGGAAAAAGTCCAAGGCGTTGTTGCTCGCGGCGCCGTCGGTGCCGATGGCGAGCTTCACGCCCGCCCGCCGCAGCTTTTCGATCGGCGCGACACCGCTTGAGAGCTTCGCGTTCGAGCCCGGGCAGGTCACGGCCCAGAGGCCCTTGTCCGCAAAGAGCGCGACATCCTCCTGCGTCATGTGTACGCAGTGGTAGCCGCCCCCGCCGTAGCGGAAAAAGCCCAGCTCGTCCAAAAGCTGCGGCGGCGTTTTGCCGTAGCGTTCAATGCAGCCGTCGACCTCGGCCTTCGTCTCCGACAAATGCGTAAAGCAGGGCGCCTTGTACTTTTCCGCCAGCGCCGCCGCGTACTCCATGCGCTCGAGGCTCGTCGTATATTCGGCGTGGATGCCGAGGCGGAAGGAGATCAGTTCGTGCAGGCGGTTATACTTGAGATAGTCCCGCTCGGTCTGCTCCACGTCGCGGTCGAAGTTGTTGAGTCCCGAGCAGATCACCGCGCGAAAGCCCGCGTCGATGCAGGCGGCGGTGAAGGCGTCGTTGTGGACGTACATGTCAAAGCAGGCGGTGACGCCGCTGCTGACGTATTCCATGATGCCGAGCTTGGTGAAGGTGTAGACCGCCTCGTCGGTGAGGCGGGCCTCATTGGGCCAGACCTGCTCGGAGAGCCAGCGGTCGAGAGGCATATCGTCTGCCATCGAACGCAGGAAGGTCATCGCGGTGTGCGTGTGCGCGTTTTTGAAGCCCGGCATCAGCAGATCGCCGCGCAGGTCGATCTGCCGATCGAAAGCCGGCGCGTCGGCGCGCGCCGGGCCGACATAGGCGATGCGCCCGCCGTCCACCCAGACCTCGTCCTCCGTCACGCGCAGCTCGGGATCAAAGCGCAGCACCCGTCCGTTGAAAAAGCGTATCATTGGTATTACTCCATCAGACTCTTCTAAAAACTAAAAACTAAAAACTAAAAACTAAATTTTCTCCGCCATTTCGTCGTGGGCGGCGAGCTCGGCGCCGTCGTCGAGGGGAGAAAGCTCCGCGCTGCCGTATTTGCGTTCGAGCGCGGTGCGCAGCAGCAGGTCGGCAAAGGCCGGGTTCTTCGGCAGCATCGGCCCGTGGCTGTAGCTGCCGAACACGTTTTTGTAATGCGCGCCCTCGGTGCCGTCCTCGCCGTTGTTGCCGTAGCCCGCGAGCACCTTGCCCAGCGGCTGCACGCCGCTGCCGAGCCGGGTCTTGCCGCTGTGGTTTTCAAAGCCGACGATCAGGCTGCCGCCGGCCTCGGGCGTGCATTGGAATTTGTAGTTGCCGATCATGCGCGTCTGCGAGCCGACGGTATAGAGGTCGAGCGCGCCGATAAAGTCGCAGCGCTGCCCGTCGTAGGTCTCGTAATAGCTGCCCAGCATCTGATAGCCGCCGCAGATCGTCAGAAAGGGCACGCCGTCCTCGATGGCGGCGCGGATCTCCCGGTCGCGTCCGCGGTGCAGATCCTCCAGCAGCACCTGCTGCTCAAAGTCCTGCCCGCCGCCGATGAACACAAAGTCTGCGCCGCTGAGCGAAACCGGCGAGCCGATCGGGGCGCGCGTGACCTTCGCCTCGATCCCGCGCCAGCGCAGGCGCCGCGTCAGGGTGATGATGTTGCCCCCGTCGCCGTAGAGGTTCAGCACATCAGGGTAAAGATGACAGATATTCAGTTCCATAGAAAATCTCCAATCAATCGAAGCGGTGAGTATTCATGTGCCAGGCCTCGCCAGGCGACTGTGCCATCCCCAAACCGGAGCCCAGCGAAGCGGGTCCGGTTTGGAAAGGAAGAAGGAGGGAGCGGATGCGCCGTTTTCGCCAAAAAGGCGGAAACAGAGCGGAGCGAGCTTCTTCTGACGCTATTCCCAGAATTCATTGCCGCCCACATGGCGGATCACCGTCTGCCGCAGCTCGAGCATCGCGGTATAGGTCGGCATCAGAAACACCGTGTCCTCCGCCTGCTCCAGCTCGCGCACCAGCGCCTCATAGTCGCGCTGCTCCGTGATGCGCTTCTCCGGCACCCCGGCGTATTTGACGCGCACGTGCAGATCCGCCGCGCGGTCCCCGGAGACGATCACGCGCCGCAGGCGATTGCCCAGACGGCCGAGGATCTCAAATTCGGCGTCCCAGATCCAGGACACGTCGGTCCCGTCGGCGTGGCGGTCGTTGAGGCAGGCGACCAGCACGAAGGGGTCGCTGATCGTCTCCAGAAATTCCAGCACCTGGTTGCAGCCGGCGGGATTTTTCACCAGCATCATGCGCGCGCCCTTTTTGCCGAGCCTGAACTGCTCCATGCGCCCGAAGCCGCAGGAAAAGCGCCCGAGGGCGGCGATCGCGGTGTCCGCGTCAAGGCCCATCGCCGTCACGGCGGCCAGCGCCCCGACGGCGTTATAGATGTTGTACATGGCCGGGAGATTCACGTCCACGGCGCGGCGGCTGCCGTGCAGATCGACGACGACGGTGCTGCCATCGGCGCGCTGCTCGACCACCTCGGTCACGGCAACGTCGGCCTTCGGGCGCGCGTAGCCGCAGTGCGGGCAGCGGTAGCCGCCGAGATGCCCGTAGGTGATGTAGCTGTATTCATACTCGGTCTTGCAGCGGATGCAGTGGGTCGCGTCTGAGATGGCGGGCTTCGGGCGGCTGGGCGCCGCGCCCTTGTTGACGCCGTACCAGACCACCTGGTTCGGCAGATCGCCCGCAAGCGAGGCCGTCAGCGAGCAGTCGGCGTTGAGGCACAGCAGCGCCTCCGGCGCGCCGCGCATGGCCTCGCGGATGTTCGCGAGCGTGTGCGTCACCTCGCCGTAGCGGTCAAGCTGGTCGCGGAAGAGGTTCGTCACGACGACCACGCGCGGCTTGAGCTGCCCGAAGACCTTTTTGGCCGCGGCCTCGTCGCACTCGATGATCGCGTAGTCCTTCCGGGGCTTTCCGCGCCAGTCGGCGTTCATGATAAACTCCGTTGTGATGCCGGAGATCAGGTTTGCGCCGGAGCGGTTGGCAAAGTAGCTCAGTCCCGCTTCCCGGAAGGCCTCCTCGATCATGCGGGCGCTGGTGGTTTTGCCGTTGGTGCCGGTGATGGCGAGGCTCTTCACGTCCGCCGCGAGCAGCCGCAGCAGCTCCGGGCAGAGCTTCAGCGCGATGCGCCCCGGCATGTCCGTCCCGCCGCGGTGCAGCAGCCGCGAGACCAGGCGCACGGCCCGTCCCGCCAGTATGGCCAGTATCATTCTCAGTTTCAGCATAGCATTCTCCCTGTTGGATTGTCCTTGCTTTCTGTATATGTTCACAACTGAAAAAATAGTATATCATATCCGCACCCGCGAGGCAAGGAAGCGCGGAAGTTTTTTCCCTCTTTCCAGTCCTCACTTCTTTAATTTCGCTCTTGTCATGTGTCGGAAATCAAGGTATAATAAGTTGATTCAAATAATCAAAGGATTTTTGGGAGGTGCCATCATGAGCGACTACACGCGCCGCGCCGGAGACCGGAAGGACGGCCGCCTGCTTCGTACGCTGCCTGCCTTCAACAAATTTGTCCCCTACATCATGCCCCAGCGCAACGACCGTTTTGTTCACTATGAGGAGGCCTTCGAGGTCAGCGCGGTAGACCGCCGCCTGCGCCTGCTGCGCACCGAGGGCTACAAGGGCATCGGCCTGCTTCATTTTATCATCGCCTGCTATGTGCGCACCGTTTCCATGCTGCCGGGCGTCAACCGCTTTGTCGCCGGGCGCCGCATTTACGCGCACAAGGACATCGAGGTCGTCATGACGGTCAAGCGCGACCTGACCGTCGACGCGACCGAGACCACCATCAAGGTGCGCTTCCAGCCCACCGACACGATCTTCGACGTCTACCGCAAGATGAACGAGAAGATCAGCGAGATCAAGGACAGCGACGAAAACAACGGCACCGAGGACTTTGCCGAGGTCGCCGCGAGCCTGCCGCGCTTCCTGCTGCGCGCCGCGATCGGCGTGCTGCGCATCATGGACTATTTCGGCTGGCTGCCCGAGAAGCTGACGGACGTGAGTCCCTTCCACGGCTCGATGATCATCACCGACCTCGGCTCTCTGCGCATCGGCCCCGTCTACCACCATATCTACAATTTCGGCACCCTGCCGGTGTTCATCGCCTTCGGCGCCAAGCGCCACGCCTATGAGATCGACCGCCACGGCAAGGTCGTGGACAACAAGTATGTCGACACCAAGATGGTCATCGACGAGGGCATTGTCGACGGGCATTATTACGCCCAGCTCGTGCGCGCCTTCCGGTACATGTTCGAGCACCCGGAGATCGTCGAGACGCCTCCCACCAAGGTCGTGGAGGATATCCGGTAATTTAGTTTTTAGATTTTAGTTTTTAGTTTTTAGAAGAAAACGAAGAGAAATAAGCAAGGGGCTGCGGCAAAAGCCGCAGCCCCTTGCTGCTAAAAGCTAAAAACTACAAGCTAAAAACTATTTCACCAGCGCTTCGCCGACCTTGAACACATCGCCCGCGCCGACGGTGAGGATAATGTCGCCCGGGCGGGCCAGCGAGCGCAGGCAGCTCTCCAGCTCCTCGAAGCACGGGCAGAAGATCGAGCCCTCGACCTGCTCGGCCAGCGCCGCGGAGGAGATGCCGATGGTATTCTTCTCGCGCGCCGCGTAGATCTCCGCCAGCAACGTCAGATCCGGGCGGCGCAGCTGCTCGACAAAATCCTCGAACAGCGCCGCGGTACGGCTGTAGGTGTGCGGCTGAAAGACCAGGATCGTGCGGGTGTAGCCCAGCTGCTCCACCGTGTCCAGCAGCACCTTCAGCTCGCCGGGATGGTGGGCATAGTCGTCGTACACGTCCGCGCCGTTATACTTGCCCTTGAACTCAAAGCGGCGGCCGGCGCCGTTGAAGCCCGCGAGGCCGTACTTCACCGCCGTGGGGCGGATGCCGAGGCAGATGGCCGCTGCAGTGGCGGCCAGCGCGTTCTTGACATTGTGCAGGCCGGGCACATGCAGCGTCACGTCGGCAAACTTCCGGCCCTTGTATACGATGTCGAAATGGCTGTTTGCGCCGCGAAACTCGATATTGCGCGCCGTCACGTCCGCCTTCTTCTCCAGGCCGAAGGTGATGATCTTGCGGTTGAGCCCCTGCAGGGTGTCCATCGTGTTCTCGTCGTCGGCGTTGGCGACCACGGTGCCGTCGGCGGGCACGCGCTCGGCAAAGGCGCGGAAGGAGCGCTTGACGTCGTCCAGATCCTTGAAGAAGTCCAGATGGTCGGCCTCCACGTTCAGAATCACCGCCACCGTCGGGTGGAAGGAGAGGAAGGAGTTGTAATACTCGCAGGCCTCCATAATGATGGTGTTGCCGTGACCCACGCGGTGCCCGGCGTTCAGGAGCGGCAGCGTGCCGCCGATCATGACGGTCGGGTCGCGGTCGGCCGCCATCAGGATGTGCGTGCACATCGAGGTGGTGGTGGTTTTGCCGTGGGTGCCGGCGATGCAGAGCGCGTTTTCATAGTCCTTGGAGATGGCGCCCCAGGCCTGGGTGCGCTCAAAGACCGGGATCCCCTTGGCACGCGCGGCGGCGATCTCCGGGTTGTCATCATGCACGGCGGCGGTGCGGACGACGAATTCCACCTCGTCGGTGATGTTCTCCGCCGCGTGGCCGATCGAGACCTGAATGCCCCGGGCGCGCAGGCTCTGCACGTTTTTGCTCTCGCTTATGTCCGAGCCGCTGATGATGAGGCCCATGCCCCCCAGCACCTCGGCCAGCGAGGACATGGAAACGCCCCCGATGCCGACCAGATGGCCGCGGCGGCCGGGAGAGAGATAATTATTGAAATCTGCCATAGATCCGAACTCCGAAAAACAGTATTGATGTGCCTGCCCAAAAATGATACAATAGATTGGGATGGAAGCGGGGACTGTCCCCCCCGACAGGCTGTAATATGCTACATTATATGCCCAAATCCCACCGAATGCAACCATTTTTACGGGAGTGATGAAATGGCGCTGATCACACCTCCGAAATATGTCCGTCATGTGCTGACGACGCTGCAGGCGCGGGGGCATCTGGCCTATCTCGTCGGCGGCTGCGTGCGCGATATGCTGATGGGCGTGCATCCCCACGACTGGGACGTCTGCACCAGCGCCCTGCCCGAGCAGGTGACGGAGATCTTCCCCCGCACACTGCCGATCGGCATCCGCCACGGCACCGTGACCGTCGTGATCGAATCCCGGCAGGTCGAGGTGACCACCTTCCGCAGCGAGGGCAGCTACACCGATCACCGCCACCCGGACGCCGTGAGCTATGTGGGCGATCTGACCACCGATCTCAGCCGCCGGGACTTTACGATGAACGCTATCGCCCTGCCGCCGGACGGCCTTGTGGTCGATCCCTTCGGCGGTGTGGAGGATATCCGCGCCGGACTCATCCGCAGCGTGGGCGATCCGGACCGGCGCTTTGAGGAGGACGCGCTGCGGATGTTCCGCGCGCTGCGCTTTTCCGCCCGCCTGGGCTTTGCCATTGAGGAAAACACCGCCGCGGCGATCACCCGCCAGGCGCCGCTCGCCGCCGGACTCTCGCCGGAGCGCGTGCGCGACGAGGTGGAAAAGCTGCTGCTGAGCCCGCGCCCCGAGCGCATGGACGAGCTGATCGCGGCCGGCCTGCTGGACGCCTATCTGCTGCGCCGCCTGCCGGATTACGCCACACTCTACCGCCTCAACGCCGCGCCGCGCAAGGCGCTTTTTCGCTGGGCGATGCTCTCCGAGCTCCTGGAGGAGCAGAGCTGCATCCGCGCCGCGGAGGACTTTCTGCTCAATCTCCGGCTCGACAGCCGCACGATCCGCTGCTGCAGCGACTGCGCGGCGATCCTCCGCCTGCCGACGCCCGCTCGCCCCGTCGAGTGGAAGCGCCAGCTCAACCGCTACGGCGTCGAGGCCGTCACCTGTGCGGCCCGCTGCCGGGATGCGCTGCAGGGCGGCAGCAGCTACCGCGCGCTGCGCGGCGTGCTCAACAGCGGCGAGTGCTTCAGCATGAAGCATCTGGCCGTCACCGGGGACGACCTGCTCGCCCTCGGGCTGCGCGGCCCGGAGCTGGGGAGCATGCTGCAGTTCCTGCTGGACTATGTGATGGAATTTCCCGAAAATAACCGCCGCGAGCTGCTGCTGAGCCTCGCGCGCGATTCGGAGGAGAACTGATGGATTCCTGGGAACAGCTCAAAAACGACTGCGCGCGCTGCGCGGCCTGCGAGCTCTGCCGCGGCAGGCACAATCTGGTGTTCGGCGTCGGCAACGAGCAGGCGAAGATCATGCTGATCGGCGAGGGGCCGGGCGAGCAGGAGGACCTGCAGGGCGTCCCCTTTGTCGGCCCTGCGGGAAAGCTCCTGGACACGATGCTCGAGCTCATTGACCTCGACCGCACAAAGGTCTATATCGCCAACATGGTCAAGTGCCGCCCGCCGCGCAACCGCGATCCCCTGCCCGAGGAGCAGGCGGCCTGCAGCGCCTTTCTCGCGCGGCAGATCGCGCTGATCAAGCCGCGGATCATCGTCTGTCTCGGGCGCATCGCCGCCCAGGGCATCATCAAGGCCGATCTGCGCATCACGCGCGAGCATGGCATCTGGTTTGAGCACGAGGGCTGCCTGTACATGGCGACTTATCATCCCTCGGCCCTGCTGCGGGACGAAAACAAGCGCCCCGAGGCCTTTGAGGACCTCGTCAAGCTCCGGCAGCAGATCCGTGAGACCTGCCCGGAACTCCTCACTCCTAACTCCTAACTCCTAACTCCTCACTCCTAACTCCTCACTCCTAACTCCTAACTCCTAACTTTCCCTTCAGGTGATTCAATGATACCCTTTAAAAATGTGACCCTCTGCGACAAGCCCTGGGTGGACGAGCTGGTGCGCGCCGAGAACAGCCCCAGCGCAGACTACAATTTCGGCAACATCTTCATTTGGGACCGCCGCTACCGGCAGCTGATCGCCCGCTGCGGCGACCGGATGCTCACAAAGCTGCGCTACGACGGCAAGCCGACCTTTGTCTTTCCGATCGGCAGCGGCCCGCTGCGCCCGGCCATCGAGGCGCTGCGGGAATTTGCCGCCGCGAAGGGCTATCCCTTCTGCCTGCGCGGCATCACCGAGGCGCACCGGGCGCTGCTGGAGGCGGAATACCCCGGCCGCTTTTCCTATCAGGAGGACGTGAACAACGCCGACTATATCTATCTGGCCGAAAAGCTCTCGACCTACGCCGGCAAGGCCCTCCACGGCAAGAAAAACCACTGCAACCGCTTTGAAGCGGAGCACGACTGGGATTTCGTGCCGATCACCCGCGAGCTGATCCCCGGCTGCCTCGATATGCTGGTCATCTGGAACGAGAAAAACGCCGCGCGGCTCGACCCGAGCGTGGTCTACGAGCACGACGCCGTGGTGCGCGCCTTCGCCGCCTATGAGCGCCTCGGCCTTGAGGGCGGCGCGCTGCGCATCGGCGGACAGATCGTCGGCTTTACGATGGGCGAGATGTGCGCCGACGACACCTTCGACGTGCATTTTGAAAAGGCCGACATCAACCTCAACGGCGCCTATCCGATGGTCTGCCGGGAACTGACGCGCCTGCTGATGGCCCGCCACCCTTCGCTCAAGTACATCAACCGCGAGGACGACATGGGCCTCGAGCCCCTGCGCCGCTCCAAGGAGTCCTACAAGCCGGAATACCTGCTGAAAAAGTATACCGCGAGGTGGATCGAGGACTGAGACTCTGCCGCGGACGGAGGGAAACCCATGATCACAGACAGCTTTGACAATCATACGGAGGCGAAGATCAACCCGTATTTCAACGAAAATGCGGTCGAGCTGGACGTCTGCATCCTGACGTTCTCCCGGGTGATCGAGGAATATGTGCTTGCATACTATCCCTGTGAAAAGGTCGGGGAAACCCGGGACGCCGCCGATACCCGCACTCTCTATCGCTTTGACTACAAAGGAAAAAAGGTCGGTTTTTTCAAGACCTATGTCGGCGCACCGGCCTGCGTCGGCTCGATTGAGACGGCCTTTTCACAGATCCGAACCCGTCGCTTTGTCGTCTTCGGCGGGGCGGGCTGCCTGAACAAGGCGATCGCCCACGGGAAGGTGATGGTGCCGACCGAAGCCTACCGGGATGAGGGGACATCCTACCATTACGCCCCCGCGTCCGACTATATTCCGATCAAAAACCACGCTCTGGTCTCCGCCTTTATGAAAGCCAACGCCATCCCTTACGTCGAGGGGAAAACCTGGACGACGGATGCGTTCTACCGGGAGACTGTCGGGAATTTCGAGAAGCGGAAAAGCGAGGGCTGCATCTGCGTCGAAATGGAGGGCGCCGCCGTCCAGGCCCTGTGCGATTTCAGAAGCCTGGACTGCTATCTCTTCTATACCGGCGGAGACCTGTTGGACGCACCAACGTGGACGGAGCGGCACCGGGAAGGACAGATAGAGGGCACGCAGCACGACGCGACCCACTTCGAGATCGCGCTGGAGCTCGCGGTCTACGTATGTGAGGCGGATCAATGACAATCCGTGAGATCCGCAGCGAGGATCAGGCCGCGCTGGTGGAGCTGTGGCATCGCGTTTTCGGCGATCCTGTGTCCTATGTGGAGGATTTCTTTCGGATTCTGCCGGAAATCGGCAGCGGTGTGGCGGCGATAGAGAACGGCAGGCCCGTCGGCGCAGCCTATATCATCACCTCGCTCGAGCTCTGCGAGGCGACCCGCACGCGCCGCTGCGGCTATCTCTACGCCGTGGCGGTGGGGCCGGAGGCGCGGGGCCGCGGCCTCGGCGGCAGGCTCTCGCAGGAGGCGGCGGCGCTGGGAAGGGCGCGCGGGGCGGAGCTCATCGGCACGCTGCCCGCCGAGCCCGGGCTTTACGCCTGGTATGAGAAGCTGATCGGCGTCCGCTGTGCGCTGTACCGCAGCCGTCTTACACTGGAAAGCCGCCCCGGCCCCGCGCCCATTCCGCTCTCCGCGGCGGAATACGGGCGGCGGCGCGAAGAGCTTCTGCGTGACCGGCCGCATCTGCGCCTGTCGGAGGCGGCGCTGCGCCTGGAGGAGGCCAACTGCCGCGCCTTCGGCGGCTGTCTCTGCGCCGTCGGGGACGGGATCGCCGCGGCCTATGTGGATGGGAACGTCACGGATGTGCGCGAGCTTTTGGGCGCGCCGCCGGAGGCCGCCGCCGCCATCGGCGCAGCGCTTTCCACGCCTCTTGTGCGGCTCCGGCTCCCCGCGGAGTCCGGCGAGCCCTACCTCGCCTTTGTGCCCGCCGATCTGCCCCCGGACACGGTCTGGAATCTGGCCTTTGATTAAAAGCAGAAGTTAACATAAGATTTAACATTCCTGTAACAGAATCTCGGTTTTTTCTGAAACAACTTCCGGGTAAGATAAACACCGTAAGAAACAGTTTTCATCTTTTTCATTTTGTCCTCATCCCATAAAACAAAGAAGAGCGGGTTTCCGCTCTTCTTTGTTTTTTATTTCGCCGACGAAATATTATTTCGTCGGCGAATACTCGCGCTGATCGCGCGCGACGAAACTCAGAGCCATGGGATCATCTCCTGTTTTCCCGCCTGCAGCCAGCCGTCGCGCTTGGTCGGCGCGAGAACTCGCAAAGCTCGTCTCAGGGTGTTTTTGCCGTGGCAGAGCTACGGCAAAAACAGGCAGAAAACTCTCTGTTGGCAAATGAACTCTTCTGCGGTATAATACGGTATCAATTTCCCTGAAAAGGACGCATTTTATGGAAACAACGACTGAAAAACGGGAACGGGCGGTGCTGGCTGGGCTCTCGGCCGCGAGCATGGACGAGGGCGAGCGCTCCACGGAGATCTCGATGGACGAGCTCGCCGCGCTGGTGGATACCGCGGGCGGCGACACCGTGGCGATCGTGATGCAGAACCGGCCCACGCCCGATCCGCGCAGCTTCATCGGCGACGGCAAGGTGCAGGAGCTCAAGGAGCTGATCGAGGCCAACGACTGCGACATGGCGGTGTTCGACAACGAGCTGACGCCCTCGCAGATGCGGGTGCTCAGCGAGGAGCTGGGCGTGAAGGTGCTCGACCGCAGCGGCCTGATCCTTGACATCTTTGCGCAGCGCGCGCAGACCCGCGAGGGCCAGCTGCAGGTGGAGCTGGCGCAGTATAAATATCTGCTGCCGCGCCTGACCGGCATGTGGACGCACCTCGTGCGGCAGACCGCCTCCGGCGGCGCCTCGCCCATCGGCACCCGCGGCCCCGGCGAAACCCAGCTCGAGACCGACCGCCGCCACATCCGCCGCAAGATCCAGAAGCTCGAGGAGGAGCTGGCCGCCGTGCGCAAGGTGCGCAGCACCCAGCGCCGCCGCCGCGAGAAAAACGCGATGCCGGTCGTGGCGCTTGTGGGCTACACGAACGCGGGCAAGTCCACGCTGTTAAACTGCCTCACCGGCTCCGACATCCCGGCCAACGACCGCCTCTTCGACACGCTCGACACCACCACCCGGCGCCTGAAGATCGACGAGACGACCGAGGTGCTGCTCTCCGACACCGTCGGCTTCATCCGCAAGCTGCCGACGCATCTGATCGAGGCCTTCAAGGCCACGCTCGAGGAGCTGAGCTACGCCGACGTGCTGCTGCATGTCATCGACATCTCCAACCCCGAGTGGGAGGCGCAGGCGCGCGTCGTGGACGAGCTGATCCGTCAGCTCGGCGCGGAAGCGACGCCCTGTCTGCGGGTGTTCAACAAGTGCGACGCCTATATCGGCATCCTTCCCCACGGGGAGGATCTGGTGTGCCTGTCCGCGAAAAGCGGCGAGGGCGCGGACGCGCTGGTGAAAAAGCTCTCGCAGATGCTTGACCGGGGGAAGCGGCACGTGTCGCTGCTCCTCCCCTACGCGAGCGCCGGGATCGTGGACACGCTCAGCCGCGAGGGCGCGGTGCAGCGCCTGGACTACACCGAGAGCGGCATCGAGTGCGAGGCCGTCGTCGGCCCGGAGCTCTTCGGCCGCGTCAAGGCCTTCATCCCCGGCTATACGGAGCCGAAGGACGAATGGGAGGATTGAGCGTAGAGAGCGCTCAATAGCCAAAAAATACCTGTCATCCTGCATAATAATACCTGTCATCCTGAGCGCAAGCGAAGGATCTTTCAGAAGATTCTTCGACTCGCTTCGCTCGCTCAGAATGACAGGTTTTTGTTTTTTTCTCTAACCACTAACCACTAACCACTATTTCACCTTCGCCGGCTGGAAGCTCTCGCCGGTGATGCGCGGCGCGAGCTTGCCGGCGCTGAGATCGAAGATGCGCGCGCGAAAGTCCTCCGCCCGCTCCTCGGGCAGCAGCACCGTCAGCGTCACCTCAGCGCCGTAGTCCATCCCGGAAACCGCGCCGCCGAAGGCCGCCGTCTCCTGCTTGACCCGCTCCAGCAGCGCGTAGGGGCAGGGCACGCTTGCCTCCAGCCAGCGGCGCACCACGGAGACGCCCGCCGCGTCCAGCGCGTCCTTCGCGCTCTGGGTGTAGGCGCGCAGGAGGCCGCCCGTGCCCAGCAGCACGCCGCCGAAATAGCGCGTCACCACGCACACGGCGTTGGTCACGCCCTCGCGGCGAAAGACCTCGAGCATCGGGATGCCCGCGCTGCCCTGCGGCTCGCCGTCGTCGGAATAGCGCTCCGCGCCGCCGCGGATCAGATAGCACCAGCAGTTGTGCCGCGCGTCATAATATTTCTTTTTCATCTCCGCGATGAAGGCGCGGGCCTCGTCCTCCGTCTCGACGGGCCGGACGTGGCCCAGAAAGCGGGAGCGCTTTTCCGTCAGCTCCGCCTCGCCCGCGCCAGAGGGGATATAGTATTCGGTCATGCCGTGTCACCTGCCGGGCCGGGAGCTTTTCACTCCGTGAGCTTCTCCATCTCGTCGAGCAGCTCGTCGAAGAGCTGCAGGGCGGAATTGACCGGGGCGGGGCTGGACATATCCACGCCCGCGATCTTCAGCAGGGAGATCGGGTCGGTGCTGCAGCCGCCGGAGAGGAACTTCTTGTAATCGGCCACAGCCGGAGCCCCCTCGGCGAGGATGCGGTTGGCGATGGCGACGGCGGCGGAATAACCGGTGGCGTACTGGAACACATAGTAGTTATAGAAGAAGTGCGGGATGCGCGCCCACTCGAGCGCGATCTGCGGATCGGACACCATATCCGGGCCGAAGTAGAGCTTGTTGAGCTCGAGATATTTCCCGCTCAGCGCGTCGGCGGTGAGGGTCTCGCCGCCCTCGGCCATTTTGCCCATCATCAGCTCGAACTCGGCAAACATCGTCTGACGGTAGACCGTGCCCTTGAAGGAATCGAGGAAATGGTTGATGAGATAGCCCCGCTCCTTTTTGTCGGTGGTCTTGCTCAGAAGATGTCGCATCAGCAGCACCTCATTGCAGGTGGAGGCCACCTCGGCCACGAAGATCACATAGTCGCTGGTGCAGACGGGCTGATACTTGCAGCTGTGGTAGCTGTGCAGGGCATGGCCCATCTCATGCGCGAGCGTGAACATGCTGTCGAGCGTGTCCTTGTGGTTCAAAAGCACATAGGGGTGCGGGCGGGCGTTGCCGGAGGAATAGGCGCCGCCGCGCTTGCCCTCGTTTTCGTAAACATCGATCCAGCGATTGTCAAAGCCCTGCTTCAGCAGCGCCACATAGTCCTCGCCCAGCACGGAGAGCGCCTCGAGCACGGTGGTCTTGGCCTGCTCAAAGTCGATCTTCTGCGCAGCGTCCGCGACGATGGGAGTGTAGACGTCGTACATGTGCAGCTCGTCCACACCCAGCAGCTTCTTGCGCAGGCGGACATAGCGGTACATCTTGTCGAGGTTTCCGTGCACGGCCTCGATCAGATTCGTGTAGACCGGCACAGGCACCTCGGTGCGGTCAAGGCTTGCCTCGATGGTGCTGCCGTATTTCCGCGCGTCGGCAAAGAAGCGAAGCTGCTTGAACTGGGCGTCGAGCGTGGCGGCGATGGTGTTTTTATACTCGTCGATGCGCCCGTAGAGGGTCTCGAAGGCGTTGCGGCGCAGCACGCGGTCCTCGCTCTCCATCAGCGGGCCGTAGCTGCCGCCGGTGAGGGCGTGCTTTTCGCCCTTGCTGTCCTCGACCTCGGGGAACTTGAGGTCGGCATTGCGGAACACGCTGCCGATGGTCTCCGGCGCGTCTGCCATCTCGCCGGCGGCGGCCAGGAGCTTTTCCTCCGCGGGGGAGAGGATGTGAGCGGCACGGCGGCGGATCTGATAGAGGCTGCGGCGATAGGTCTCCAGTTCGGGCTTTTCCCGGTAGAAGCCTTCGAGCTTTGCCTCGTCGATCGCCATGATCTCAGGTGTGGCAAAGGCGGAGGCGCTGGAAATGGCGATCAGGCAGCTCATGGCCTTGCCGCGCATGTCCTGATAGCGGGCGTCCGCCTGGTCCTGGTCGTTTTTGCAGCTGGCATAGCCGAAGAAGGGAGATATGCGCAGCTCCAACTCGTCCTGACGCTGCAGGTATTCCAGGAGCATCCCGGCGCTCTCGCCCAGATGGCCCTGGAAGGCAGCGATCTGCGCGGGCATCTCCCGGAGCTTTTCATATTCGGCCATCCAGGCCTCGTCGCTTTCAAACATATCCTGCAGGTTCCAGGTCAGCGCCTCGGGGACCTCGCTGCGCTTGGTTTTCGGATCGATCATGGGGATTCTCCTTTCCTGATACACAGTATTCTGCAATGGATTGATTGTACCATATCTTTTCTGCATATGCAAAGAAAAACCGCAGGCATTTTCTCCTTTTTGCGGAATATAGTTGAAAAAGGAAGCAAAAGGAGGATGCCTATGGAGATTTATACTGTACGTCCCGGGGATACGCTGTGGAGCATCGCGCGGCGCTTCGGAAGCAGCGCGGAAGACCTGGCCTATCTCAACCAGCTGAACGACCCCGCGCGCCTGATCCCGAATCTGGCGCTGCTGGTGCCCGGCGCGGAGCGCCCCAACCGGCGGGAGATCCTGGCCAACGCCTACGCCTATCCGAACATTTCCGACGCGACGCTGCGGGAGACGCTCCCTGTTCTGAGCTTTCTCTGCCCCTTCTCCAACCGTCTGACGATGAGCGGAGAGCTCGTGACGATCGACGACGCGGCGCTCGTCGAGGCGGCGCTGGCGCAGAACACCGCGCCCTTTCTGACCGTGACGAACCTCAGCGAGAGCGGCGGCTTTTCCAGCGATATCGCCCACGCGGTCTTTACCGACCGGGCCGTGCAGGACGCCGCGATCGACAGCATCTTCGCCGCCCTCTCACGGCGGCGCTATGCCGGGGTGAACCTGAACATCGAGTATGTCTACCCCTTCGACCGGGAGAGCTACAACCAGTTCCTGCGCCGCATCTCGGAGCTGCTGCACGAGCGCGGCTGGTACCTCACGACCGCCATCGCCCCGAAGGAGAGCGCCGAGCAGGAAGGGCTTCTCTACACCGCCCACGACTATGCCGCCCACGGCCGCTGGGCAGACTGGGTGGTGCTGATGACCTATGAGTGGGGCTATACCTACTCCGCGCCGCAGGCGGTGTCGCCCGTCAACCGCATCCGCCGCGTGCTGGACTACGCCGTGACGCAGATGCCGACCGGCAGCATTCTGCTGGGGCTGTCGAACTACGGCTACCGCTGGCGCCTGCCCTGGCGGCAGGGGGACGCGGCCTCGGTCGTCTCCAATGCCGCGGCGGCCAACCTAGCCATCTCCGTCGGGGCGGAGCTGCGCTATGACAGCAGCGCGCAGGCGCCGTGGTTCAACTACACCGACGCCGCCGGGCAGCGCAGCGTCGTGTGGTTCGAGGACGTGCGCAGCGTGCAGGCCAGGCTTGATCTGGTGCGGGAATACGATCTGGCGGGCGTCAGCTGGTGGACCGTCAACCCGCTCTTTCGCGCGGGCCTTCGCCTGCAGGAGGATACCTTCAGCTCCATGAAGATACTGGGATGATCCGGTTTCGTCATTATTTTTCCACCGAATCGCAATTTCAAAGTCACAAAATCCCCACATTGACGCGGAAAACGCCTTAATTTTTATTCAGAACCGCCACTTTCGACCGTTTTCCCTTGCGTTTTACATCCTTTTACGGTAAAATAGCGACGAACTTCAATAATGCATACTTTCACAAATATGCTGTATACAGAAAGGAGTTTTTGCTATGAAAGAAGCAAACGGCGCGCGTCGGCTGCTGAGCCTGCTGCTGAGCCTGCTGCTCCTGCTCTCGCTCGGCGCCTGCGGCGGCAAAGCGGCGCAGCCGGAGGCGACTGAGGAGCCCGTGCAGGAGGCCGAGCCCGCCGCTGAGCCCACCGCCGAGCCGACGCCCGAGGTCACGCCCACGGTCGAGAGCCTCGCCATCTACTACATGGGAGAGCCGATCAAGGACAACGACTGCACGATGAAGGTCGGCGAGACCCTGCCCCTGTCCATTGTCGCCACGCCCGGCGGCATCGCCGGCGAAGTCCACTGGGCCGTTGATGTAGCCTGCGAGGACTCATTTGAGCTGACGACGAACGAGAACGACCCCTACCGCGCCTCGCTCAAGGGCATGAGCGTCCTGCCCGACGGCTACGGCGGTGCAAAGATCACCGCCACGCTCTACGGCGTAAGCGCCGAGATCACAGTGCACGTCCTGCCCGGCGAGGGCGGCCTCACCTCGGTCTACAAGCCCTCTGAGGATCAGACCGTTGAGATCCGCCGCGCGCGCGGCGATTACCCGGTCACCAGCATTACCATCACCCCGGGCTATGAGACGCGCCTTTCCGCCGCGCCCCTCAAGGGCGGCAAGGCCGAAGACGTGGTCTGGTCGATGGACGACAACGCCGCCAAGATCCTCACCTTCACTCCCAGCACCGCCTACCCCGGCCAGATGATCCTGGAGTGCTTCGGCGAGCTCCCCGCGGGCGTTCCCTATGTGGAGATCTATGCCGAGCTCGATGGCTACACCTTCACCTGCAAGGTGCTGATCGACGGCTGAGAATTGCGCATATTCTTGATTTTCGCCTCTGTCCAAGATATAATATGGACGGAGGCGATTTTCTTGTTGTTGTTTTTCAGACCTTCCCGCGTCCTGTGCGCGCTGCTGATCCTGATATTGACGCTCGGCCTCTGCGCCTGTACGGGAACAGGCTTTTCCGGCGCGGCTTCCCCCACGGAGGAGCCGGCCGAAACGCCGCGCCCCGTGTTCAGCGGCAGCTGGACGGCCTATCTCGATATCGGGGACGAGGTCATGGCCGCGCTCGGCTTCGATCTCACGTCCGAGCTCCCCGCGCCGCTGCTGGCGGAATACCGGCTGGACGTGCGCGCCGACGGCGCCTGCACGCTCACGCGGAACGACGCGGCCTGCGCCGCGGTGCTGCGCCCGGTGCTCGCCGATTTCGTGCGCCGGCTGCAGGCGGAGGAATCGGCGGAGGAGCTGGGCGGGCTTGCGCTCGCGGAGGCGCTCGGCGCCGACCCGAACGAGATCGCCGCCGCGCTCTGCGACGAGCTCTTTGCCCCGCCCCTCGTCAAAAGCGGGCGCTATGACGACGGACAGAAGGCCGTCACCTGGGACGACGGCTCCGTCTCTCCCCTCGCTTTCGAGGGCAGCGCCGGGAATTTCCGGCTGGATGGCCTGTACTATGCCCCCGCGGACTGACTATTGGGAGGACTTCGGTATGAAAAAGATCCTGCTTCTCGGCACCGGCGGCACCATTGCCTCGGAGATGAGCCCGGACGGGCTGACGCCGGAGCTCTCGCCGCAGCAGCTGCTGCGCTATGTGCCCGCCGTCTCGCAGCTGTGCGAGGTGGACTGCCTGTCCCTTTTCAGCATCGACAGCACCAACATCACGCCCACCCACTGGCGGGGCATCACCCGGGTGCTGCGCGAAAACTACGACCGCTACGACGGCTTCGTCATCAGCCACGGCACCGACACCATGGCCTACACCGCCGCGGCGCTGAGCTACATGGTGCAGGGAGCGAAAAAGCCGATCGTTCTCACCGGCGCGCAAAAGCCCATCAACTACGACTCGACCGACTCAAAGCTCAACCTCACCGACGCCTTTACCTGCGCCTGCTCGGAGCTGATCCACGGCGTGTGCATCGTTTTCAGCGGCCGCGTCATTACCGGCACCCGCGCCCGCAAGACCTGCTCCAAGAGCTTCGCCGCCTTCTCAAGCATCAACTATCCGGAGCTGGCGCAGCTGCACGACCACCGGATGATGAGCTACATCGAGCCGGACTACCTGCCCGAGCCGCGCTTTTTCGAGGAGCTGAACGAGAAGGTCGGTCTGATGAAAATGATCCCCGGCACGGACTTTGAGCAGCTCGACTTCATGCTGCGGCGCAAGGACGCGCTGGTGCTCGAATGCTTCGGCGTGGGCGGCCTGCCGAGCTATGACAACGACATTCTCTACGAAACCGTGCGCCGCTACACGGACAAGGGGCGTTTTCTCGTCATGACGACGCAGGTGCAGAACGAGGGCTCCGACCTGTCGGTCTATGAGGTCGGGCACCGGCTCAAGAGCAATCCCCACGTCCTCGAGGCCTACGACATGACCAGCGAGGCGGCGCTGGCGAAGATCATGTGGATCCTCGCCCGCACACATGAGACCGACGAGGTGGCCCGTCTGTTCTATACGCCGGTGGCGCACGATCTGTTATACAGGAGCTGAGGCATGAGAAGCGTTCTGGTGATCGGCGGAGGCGCAGCCGGGATGATGGCAGCGCTGACCGCCGCGGAAGACAAAAACAACCGCGTCCTGTTGCTGGAGCGGCAGCAGCGGGGCGGCCGCAAGCTGCTCGCCACCGGCAACGGGCGCTGCAATCTGACGAATATCGGCGCGGCCGCCGCCAATTACCACGGCGAGGCGCCGGACTTTGCGCTGTCCGCGCTGCGGCAGCTGCCGCCGGGCGAAACGCTCGCGCTGTTTCGCTCCTTCGGTCTGCTGACCGTGACGGAGGAGAGCGGCCGGGTCTATCCCCTGTCGGACTCCGCCTCAAGCGTCCTTGACGTGCTGCGCTTTCAGCTGGCACAGCGGGGCGTGGAGCTGCGCTGCTCAAGTCCCGCGCGGGAGATCCGCCGCGAAAAGGGCGGCTTTCTGGTGCTGACCGACGGGGAACAGCTCCGTGCGGACCGCTTGATCGTCGCCTGCGGGGGCGCTGCCGGGAAGAAGCTCGGCGGCGTGACGGACGGCTATGAGCTGCTCGCCCCGCTGGGGCATAAGCGCACCAAGCTCTATCCCTCGCTGGTACAGCTGACCACCGAGCCGGACTATCCCCGCGCGCTCAAGGGCGTGCGCGCCGACGCTTACCTCCGGCTGCTGCGGGGAAAGGAGCTGCTCGCCGAGGCGCAGGGCGAAGTGCAGTTTACCGAGCGCGGCGTCTCCGGCCCGGCGGCCTTTGACCTCAGCCGCGCCGCCTCCACCGGCGGCGAGGGGCTGACGCTGCGGCTCGATTTCCTGCGCGACTACAGCGAAACGCAGCTGCGCGCCCTGCTGGCCGCGCGGCGCGAGAGCCTGCCGGATCTGGAGGCCGCCGAGCTGCTGACGGGGCCGGTGCACAACCGCCTCGGCAAAATGCTGCTGCGCTACAGCGGCCTCGACACGAAAAAATGCGTCGGCGCGCTCAGCGACCGGGAGCTGCAGCATGTCGCCGCGGCCTGCAAGGACTTCCGCCTGCCGCTGCGCGGCACCGAGGGCTTTGACAGCGCCCAGGTCACCGCGGGTGGTCTGCGCACCGCGGATTTCGACCCCGAAACGATGCAGAGCCGCCTTGTCCCCGGGCTCTATGTCTGCGGCGAGCTGCTGGACATCGACGGTGACTGCGGCGGCTACAACCTGCAGTGGGCCTGGGCCAGCGGCCGCCTCGCGGGGAGGCTGCTGCCATGATCCTGGTGCGAAATCTCCGGCTGCTGCCCGGCGAGCCTTTGGAGCGCCTGCCCTCGCTCGCGGCGAAAAAGCTGCGGGTATCCCCGGCGGAAATCGCGGACTGGCGGCTCGTCAAGCGCTCGCTCGACGCGCGCAAAAAGCCGGACCTTTTCTATGTCTGCTCCGTCGCGCTCTCGCTGCGTGGGGATGAGGCGCGGCTGATGCAGCGCCTGCGCGACCGGGACGTGCTTCCCTACGAGGAGCCGGTTTACGACATTCCTCCGGTCGAGCCGCCCGCGCTGCGTCCCGTGGTCGTGGGTTTCGGCCCGGCGGGCATCTTTGCCGCGCTGCGGCTCGCGCTTGCCGGGGCAAGGCCGATCGTGCTTGAGCGCGGACAGGACGCGCTGACGCGGCGCGCGGCGGTCGAGGCCTTCCGCGCGGGCGGCCCGCTCGACCCCGAGAACAACGTGCAGTTCGGCGAGGGCGGGGCCGGCACCTTTTCCGACGGCAAGCTCAACACCGGCACCCATGACAAGCGCATCTCCTTTGTGCTGCGGCAGTTTCATCTGCACGGCGCGCCGGAGAGCGTCGTCTATGACGCCAAGCCCCACATCGGCACCGACGTGCTGGTGGACGTGGTACAGAATTTCCGCAAAACCATCCTCGCCCACGGCGGCGAGATCCGCTTCGGCAGCCGAATGGAGCGCCTCATTCTGCGCGACGGCGCGGTGGCGGGCGTGGAGGTCTGCCGCGGGGGCGAGCGCTACATCCTGCCCTGCGAGCGCGTGATCCTCGCCATCGGGCACTCCGCCCGTGACAGCTTCGCGGCGCTGCATGAACAGGGCGTTCCGATGGAGCCGAAGGCCTTTTCGATGGGTGTTCGCATCGAACACCGGCAGGAGAGCGTCGATCTGGCTCAATACGGGCGCGCGCGCGGCGAGCTGCCGGCGGCGGACTACGCGCTGAACGTGCATCTGCCGGACGGGACGAGCGCCTACACCTTCTGCATGTGTCCCGGCGGCGAGGTCTTTGCCGCGGCCTCCGAGCCCGGGGGCGTCGTCACGAACGGCATGAGCTATTCCGCCCGCGACGGCGAAAACGCCAACGCGGCGCTGTTGGTAACGCTCCACCCCGAGGATTTCCCCGAGGACGACCTGTTCTCCGGTCTGCGCTGGCAGCGCCGCATCGAGCAGGCGGCCTACGCCTGCGGCGGCGGGGACTACCGCGCCCCGGCACAGCTGGCGGGCGATTTCCTGGCCGGGCGCCCCAGCACGGGGCCGGGCGGCGTGCTTCCGAGCTACCGCCCCGGGGTCGTCTGGTGCGATCTGCACGAGCTGGTTCCGCCGCGCATCACCCGCGTGCTCGAGCAGGCGATCCCGGCCCTCGGGCGAAAGCTCAGGGGCTTTGACGCGCCGGACGCGGTGCTGACCGCGCCCGAGACCCGTTCTTCCTCGCCGGTGCGCATCCTGCGGGGGGAAAGCTGCGAGGCGCCGATCCGCGGGCTCTATCCCTGCGGCGAGGGCGCGGGCTATGCCGGGGGCATTACCTCTGCAGCGGTGGACGGGCTGCGCTGTGCGGAAGCGCTTTTAGAGAGTTTTTAGTTCTTAGTTTTTAGTTTTTAGCGCAAAAACTATACAAATCAAAGGAGGAATCTCGCATGACATTCAGAAGCCTGACCGTCAAAGAGTGCTTTGACAATCCCAGGACCGCGGCGGTCGTCAAGGAGCTCGCCCCCAATCTGATGAAGTACCCCATCAAGCTGTTCAACAAAAAGACCTGCGGCGAGATCTTCGATCTCGTGGTCAGCAAAAAGATCCTCCCCGCCGACACGGCGAAGAAGATCGAGGAAGAGATCAACAAGCTGCTGTAATACTGTTTTCCAATAAAATGCTTCATTTTATTGGAAAGGCATCGCGTAAAACGCGCTGCCAGTTTTGTGCCTCAAGGCACAAAACACGTCTCATGCAGTCTCCGACGCGCCTTCGGCGCTATAAAACGCTTTTATAGCGTTTTATGGGAGACTAGTATAAATGCGAAGCCGGGGCTGTGACTTTCGTCACAGCCCCGGCTTCACTTTTATAATATCCATTCCATCAGGAACACCACCGCGCAGCAGGCGGCGGAGACGGTGAGGAGATTGCCCTTCCAGAGCGCGACCGCGATGCCCACCAGGAGCGCGGCGACGCCCGCGACGGGATTGGCCGTCGCGTCAACGATGGCCGGAAAGGTCATCACGGCGAGGGTCACATAGGGCACATAATGCAGAAAGGAGCGGATAAAGCGGCTGCGGATCGGCTTGCGGATCAGCGTCAGCGGCAGCACGCGCACGGCGTAGACCGTCACAAAGGCGATGAGGATATAGATGATATTCTTAGCCATGGCTCGCCTCCTCCCTCACCGGGAACAGCAGCGCCACCGCCGCCGAGACGCCCACCGTCAGCAGAATCGTGCGTGTGCCCGCCGAGAGCGCGGCAAGGGCGGGGATCGCCCCGAAGGCCCAGCTGAACGCAAATCCCGCCAGCACGCAGCAGGCCACCGGCAGCTCCTTTTTGGCGGGAGGGATGATGATGGCAAGGAACATCCCGTAGAGCGCCACGCTCAGCGCGCTCACCACCCGGGCGCTCAGCAGCAGACCGAGCCGGATGCCCAGCGCCGTGCCGATCGCCCAGCAGGGCGCGGCCACCGCCACCGCGCCATAGTAATAGGCGGGCTTGAGATCGCCCTCGCGGGCCACGCTGATGCCGAAAAACTCGTCGGTGACATAGTTTCCGATCAGCAGGCGGTGGAAAAAGGGCGTCTCGGGGGAAAAGCGCTGGCTCAGGGCGCAGCTCATCAGAAAATAGCGCGCGTTGGTGATGAGCGTCACCAGCGCGACCTCCCAGTAGGCGGCGCCGGCGCCGATCAGCGTAAAGAGCGCGTACTCCCCGGCGGAGGCGTTGCAGAGAGCGCTGGCCAGGAAACCCTGCGCGGGGCTGAGGCCGACGTTGCGCGCGGCGATGCCGAGGGAAAAGGACACGGCAAAATAGCCGAGCGCGATGGGGATGCCGTCCTGCATCCCGTTCAAAAAAGCCGCTTTCCTGTTCTTCGTTCTGCGCACTGACGCGCCCTCCCGTACTTCTGAAAACTAAAAACTAAAAGCTAAAAGTTACTTCGCCGCGGCCCAGGCTTCATAGCAGAAGTCGAAAAGCGGCAGCAGGCGCGCAAAGTACGCCGCGAGGGTCTCCGGCAGCGTATCGGAAAAGGCCTCGCCGCCGAGATCCCATTCCCGGCCGACGCTGATGTAGCGGCGGTTATACCAGGGGTTTAACAGCTCCCCGCGGTCGGCCTTGAGGCGCTTGTATGGCTCGCCCCAGAGCTTCCAGCCCGGGCCGAGTCCGCGCACGATGCGTTCAAAGCGGGCGGGATTGGCGTCGATCTGGCGGCGGAAGGACTCCATCATCGCGGGACTTGCATCCCAGAAGCCCATGCCGCAGCTGTAGCTCGCGCGGCCGATCTCGAACCAGAAGGCCGGGCCGAGGTTGTGCTGCTCCTGCTGATAGATCACGAACCAGAGATTGTCCTTGTACGGGCCGCGCCCGAAAAGGCGCCGCGCGTCGCGGTAGATGCGCGAATTGTGCGCATCGAAGCTCCGCTCCGGGTAACGCTCGCGCATCAGGCGCAGCGTGTCCGCGGAGAGTGCCTTGAAGGGACGGTTCAGCACCGTCTCAAACTGTTCCTTGTGCTCGAGAAACCAGGGGCGCTCGTTATTGAAGCTCAGCTCCCAGAGAAATTCCCCTGTCTGCGGCGTAAAGCCATGAAAATCCATCGTCCGCGCTTACTTCCTTTTCTTCGCGGCATAGCGGAACATCCAGATCACGATCGCCACGAGCGCAACGATCAGCACGATGCCCAGCACCGTGTCCAGCGCGCCGTGCAGCAGCCCGAGCGCCCCGGAGATGAGCTTGAAGGCCAGCACGAGCACCAGAATCGCCACGACGCCGACGATCAGCGCGCCGATCCATTTCGTATTTTTCATCAGTATTCCTCCAGTCTCCCGAGTTTTTTCAAAATCTCTTCAAAATAATCCGGCAGCGGCGTTTCCAGCTCGACTGGCCGTCCGTCGGCCGGGTGGCGGAAGCGCAGGCGCCGCGCATGCAGGCACTGGCCCTCCAGTCCCTTGTCCGGGCAGGGCGCGCCGTAGAGTCCGTCGCCCAGAAGCGGGTGGCCGATGCTCGCCAGATGCACGCGGATCTGGTGCGTGCGCCCGGTCTCCAGACGGCAGCGGATGTGGGTATAGCCGCGGTAGCGCGCCAGCACCTCCCAGTGCGTGACGGCCTCCTTCCCGTTTCTGCGGTTGACGGCCATGCGCTTGCGGTCGGTCGGGTGGCGGCCGATCGGCGCGTCCACCGTCCCCGCGTCCTCCTTCAGCGTGCCGCGCACGATCGCCTCGTATTCGCGGCAGAGGCTGTGATCGGCCAGTTGTGCGGCGAGGTACTGGTGTGCCGCGTCGTTTTTTGCGGCGACCAGCAGGCCCGAGGTGTCCTTGTCGATGCGGTGGACGATGCCGGGGCGCTTTTCGCCGCCGATACCGGAGAGCGTGTCCCCGCAGTGCCAGAGCAGGGCGTTGACAAGCGTTCCGTCCGGATGGCCGGGGGCGGGATGCACCACAAGGCCGCGGGGCTTGTTGACAACGATCAGGTCTTTGTCCTCATACACCACGTCCAGCGGGATCTCCTGCGGCACCAGCGGGATCTCCTGCAGCTCCGGCAGGCGAAGCTCGAAGCAGTCCCCCGCCTCGGCGCGGGCGTTCTTCTTCACCGGGACGCCCGCGCGCGTCACGCGGCCCTCCTCGATCAGACGCTGCACGGCGCTGCGGCTGAAATCCTCCAAATGGCGCGCAAGGAGAGCGTCGATGCGATCGCCGCTCTCCTCTGCGTAAACGATATACGGTTCGTCCATTATTTGAACTCGGCCAGGATATCCTCCAGGCTGAACTCCTCGCTGTCCGACGCCGGGGCAGGCTTGGGTGCCGGGGCGGGCGCGGGGGCCGGAGCAGGTGCAGGCGCGGGCTTGGGCGCCGGGGCGGGCGCGGGCGCCTCGACCGGCTTGGGCGCGGGAGCGGCCTTCTGCGCGGCGACCTTCTGCTTGGCGCGGTCCCACTCGGCGAAGGGATCCTTCGGATCAATGACCGGCGCGGGAGCCGGCTCCGCCTCGGGCTGTGCCTCGCGGGCTTCGCGGGCCTTCCGTGCCTTATAACGCTCGTAGTCCTCCTCGAAGCTGCCGGAGCTCTTTCTGGCGGGCTTTTCCGCGGGCTCCTCGTCTCTGACCTTGCGGGCGGCCTTCTTGGCCTTGCGGCGCAGAGGACGGTCGTCCTCTTCCTCGTCGTCCTCGAGCTCTTCTTCCTCTTCCTCTTCTTCCTCATCGTCATAGTCGTCCTCGACGCGGGCGGCCTTCTTGTTGCCGCCGAAGAGGATGTAGAGGATCAGCAGGATGCAGAACACGGTGATAAAGATATCCGCCACATTGAAGATCGGGAAATTGATGTTCATCTTCTCGAGGAAGTCCAGCTTGACCATATCCTGCACCATGCCCTGGTTCATCAGACGGTCGATGGCGTTGGACAGGCCGCCGGCGGCGATGAACACCAGGCTCCAGCGCCCGAGGCCGCCCTTGATCAGGTTGGCGGACAGCGCAATGATCGTCAGCAATGCGATCGCGCCGGCCACGGCGATGAAGATCACGGTCGCGTTTTTGTCGGCGAGGAAGCCGAACGCGCCGCCCGGGTTCTGCGCATCCACCAGACTGATCGTGTTAGGGATCAGATTGAAGGGAAGTATATTCCTGTTCGTGGACACCCAGAGCTTTGTCCACTGGTCAAGCACAATGACCAGCAGGGCAACGATGGCATACAACATATCTTTCTCCTCCTGTTGCGGATTACTTTGCGAGGTTTCTCTTTCAGGCTTCGATGGCGGCGACCACGGCGGCGCAGCGCGGGCAGAGGCCGGTCTCGGGATCGGCTTCGGTCGAGTGCATCCAGCAGCGCGGGCACTTCGTGCCGGGCGCCTCCTTCACGGAGACGGAAAGGCCCTGGACGTTCACGCCCTCGCCGGTGACGGAGTCGGCCTCGTCCGCGTCATCAGCGGCGATGAGGCAGCTCGAGACGATGAAGAGCTCGGCGAGATTCATGCTCTCGACGGCGCGCAGGCTCTCGCGGGCGCTCTCGCTCTTCGCGCGCAGGGTGACGGCGGCCTCGAGGGGCTTGCCGATGCGCTTGGCGGCGCGGGCCGCCTCCAGCACCAGGTTCACGTCCCCGCGCAGGGCGATCAGCCCGTCCCACTTCTGCAGCTCCGCGTCCGAAAGGGCGTAGGCCTCAAAGGGAGCGTTCATGACGTTGAGCACCACGTTGCGCCCATCGTCGCCGCTGCGGTGCGGCATGGCCTGCCAGATCTCGTCGCAGGTAAAGGCGAGGATCGGCGCGAACATTTTGGTCATGCTGTCGAGGATCAGCCAGAGCGCGGTCTGCGCGCTGCGGCGCTTGAGAGAATTTCTCTCTTCACAATATAACCGATCCTTGATAATGTCAAGATAAAAACTGCTTAATTCTACCACGCAGAAGTCGTTGATGGCGTGGGACACCACGTGGAACTCGTAGTTGTCATAGGCCTCCGCGACTTTTTTGATGAGGGCGTTGAGCTTGGTGACGGCCCAGCGGTCGAGCTCGAGCATCTCCTCCGGAGCCACCGGCGCGTCGGCGTTGAAGCCGTCGAGGTTGCCGAGGCAGTAGCGCGCGGTGTTGCGGAACTTGAGATAGTTCTGGCTGAGCTGCTTGAAGATCTCCTTCGAGCATCTGACGTCCACATGGTAGTCGGCCGAGCCCGCCCAGAGGCGGATCATGTCGGCGCCGAATTCCTTGATGATGTCGGCGGGGTCAACGCCGTTGCCAAGGGACTTGTGCATGGCCTTGCCCTCGCCGTCCACGGTCCAGCCGTGGGTGAGGCACTCGCGGTAAGGGGCGCCCTCGTTGAGCGCGCCGACCGCCGTCAGCAGCGAGGACTGGAACCAGCCGCGGTACTGGTCGCCGCCTTCCATATACATGTCGGCGGGCCAGAAGCCCTGATCGCGCTTCATGGCGGCATAGTGGGTGGAGCCGGAGTCGAACCAGCCGTCGAGGGTGTTGGTCTCCTTGGTGAAGTGCCTGCCGCCGCAGTGCGGGCAGACGAAGCCCTCCGGCAGAAGCTCTTCGGCCTCGCGCTCAAACCAGGCGTTGCTGCCCTCGCGCTCGAAGATGCTTGCAACGGACTCAATGCTCTCCTCGGTGCAGATGGGCTGCTTGCAGTCGCCGCAGTAGAACACCGGGATCGGCAGACCCCAGCGGCGCTGGCGGGAAATGCACCAGTCGCTGCGCTCGCGGATCATCGCGGCCATGCGGTCCTTGCCCCAGGCGGGCAGCCACTTCACGTCCTCGCAGGCGCGGATCGCGTCCTCCTTGAAGGAGTCCACCGAGCAGAACCACTGGGGTGTGGCGCGGAAGATGATGGGGCTCTTGCAGCGCCAGCAGTGGGGGTAGCTGTGCACGATCTGCTCGGAGGCAAAGAGCGCGCCGCTCTCCTTCATGTCGGCGAGAATGACGGGGTTGGATTCCTCGGTCTTGAGTCCGGCGTATTTGCCGGCGTAGTCGGTGTGGCGGCCCTGATCGTCCACCGGCACGACCATCTCGATGCCGTAGCGCGAGCAGGTGGCAAAGTCGTCCGCGCCGAAGCCCGGAGCCGTGTGGACGCAGCCGGTGCCGCTGTCCATCGTGACGTAATCGGCCAGCAGCAGGCGGGAGGTCTTGGGCAGGAAGGGATGGCGGGCGAGCATGTTTTCAAAGAAGGAGCCGGGATGGGTCTCGACCACCTCGTAGTGCTCGAAGCCGCCGAGCTTCATGACCTTCTCGCTCAGCGCGAGGGCCATGATGAACAGATCGCCGCTGTCATTGCGCAGCACGGCGTATTCCATGTCGGGGTTGAGGGCGATGGCGAGGTTGCCGGGCAGGGTCCAGATCGTGGTGGTCCAGATGACGAAGGACAGGCGGCTGAGATCAAGATGGCTCAGCTTGCCGAGATCGTCGGCCATCGGGAACTTGACGTAAACCGTGGTGCAGGGGTCGTCCTGGTACTCGATCTCCGCCTCGGCCAGGGCCGTCTCGTCCTTGGGGCACCAGTACACGGGCTTCAAGCCCTTGTAGATATGGCCGTTGCGGTACATCTTGCCGAAGATGCGCACTTCCTCGGCCTCGAAGCCCTTGCTCATCGTGCGGTAGGGGTGCTCCCAGTCGCCGATCACGCCGAGGCGCATGAAGCCTTCCTTCTGCTTCTGCACATACTTTTCCGCATAGTCGTGGCAGGCGGTGCGGAAGTCGGAGACGCTCATGGCCTTGTGATTGAGCTTCTGCTCCTTGATGATGGCGCTCTCAATGGGCATGCCGTGGTTGTCCCAGCCGGGGATATAGGGGGTGTAGTAGCCCCGCATGGCATAGGAGCGCACGATGAAGTCCTTGATGGATTTGTTGAGGGCGTGACCCATGTGGATGTTGCCGTTGGAGAAGGGAGGGCCGTCATGGAGAGAAAAGCGGGGCTTGCCCTCGTTTTTCTTCAGCAGCTCGTGGTAGATATCCTGCTCCTGCCAGCTTTTGAGCATGTCGGGCTCGCGCTTGGGCAGGCCCGCGCGCATCGGGAACTCGGTTTTCGGCAGGTTCAGTGTCGCGTTATAATCTTTGGCCATGTTTTCGTACTCCTGAATTCATATTCAATTGCAAAACTTCGTTTCGCAATTGAGATGCTCGCGTTTATCGCGCTCGGCTTGCGAGGGAGCGCCTCGCTTGGTCGACGCGAGGGCTCGCACAGCTCGCCTCAGGGTGTTTTTGCCGAGGCAAAGCCCCGTCAAAAACGATCGCAAATACCCTGCCGGGCCGATCAGCATCTCTTTTATCCGTTGGTTTGTTCCCGTTCAAAAACGGGAGAACGGGGCGCGCGCCTTCGCGCCCGCCCCGGAAGCTGCGAGTATTGCGCCCCGCTCGGCGGGGTCCGCGCTTTGACGTTTTTTACTCAGACTCTGAAGGTCTGGGTGCTGTCTTTCGGGTCTTCTTCCTTCTTCGCGCCGAGGCCGAGGTCCAGATCCAGCTTCAGATCGTTGTCGGCGCGGAGGCGGGAAACGCTGTCCTCGATGCTGCGCACGGCGGCGTCGACCGGAGCGGCGGCGGGGGCGGGCTGAGCGGTGGGCTCGTCGGGCATGAAGCCCTTGCCGACGCGCTCGAGCGCGTTGTACTGGCGCTCAAAGGCCTCCTTCGCGGAGGAGATGTACTTGGCGGTCGCGGCCTTGGCGGCGTTGAGGCGGGCCTCCTCTTCCTTGGTGGCCTGCGCGATGGAGCTGATCTTGGCCTGCACCTGCTTTTCGGCGTCGGCGATCATGGCGGCGGCGCGGCTGCGGGCGTCACTCTCGATCTGGATGGCCAGCTTCTGGGCAGAGAGCAGAGCGCGCTGGGCGGCTTCCTCGTTGGCGCGATATTCCTCGATCTTGTCCACAAGGACCTTCATCTTGCTTCTGAGCACCGTGTTCTCCTTCTGGGAGGCCTCGGTCTCGTTGGCCAGCTCATCCAGGAACGCATCGACCACGTCCATGTCATAGCCGTCTCTGCGGACGGTGGCAAAGGTCTTCTCACGAATATCCTGAGCGGTAATCATAGTTTTATCCACCTTTCCTATTTACTCTCTGTCTTATATCAGAAATACTGGCTGTCGCTCTCGGGCTGCTCGCCCTGGGGCGCGACGAGGTCCACATTCTGCGGGGTGATAAAGTAGGTTTTCCCGGCCACCGGGGTCACCTTGCCGTCCATGGCGAAGGTAATGCCGGAGATGAAGTCCAGCAGGCGGCGGGCCCGGTCGGTCGACTGGCCCTCGAGCGTCATCACGAGGGAGCGGCCCATCTGCAGATAGCCCACCAGGTCGCCGGCCTCCTCGAAGCTCTTGGGGTTGAAGAGGATGACCTGCGTGTCGCTGCCGCCGAAGTTGACCGTGCGCTCCTTGAAGGGGCGGGTCGGCCGCGGGGCGGGGCGGGGACGGGCGGGCGCGGCGCCCTGCGGGGCGGCCTCCTTCTTCCCGAGGCCGAGCGCCTCAAGAAAGCTGCCGCGGCGCGGCTGCGCCGACTCTCTGGCAGGTTCCGGTTCCTCGCCGGCCTCGGCCGCGAAGGTGTCCTCAAAGGCCATCTGGGCGGGTGTGACAGGCGCCTCGTTTTTGCGCGGCATCTCCGAGCCGTCAAAATAATCGTCCTCGTCGTCGTAGGGTTGGGTCAGTTTTTTGAGTTCGTCCATGAAACCCATGGCGTTTCCTCCGTTAGTTGCTTTGCATTTGGTAGGGGCGCGGTCCGAAGATCCCGGAGCCGACGCGCACCATATTGGAGCCGCAGGCAATGGCGCTGGCAAAATCGGCGCTCATGCCCATGGACAGAAAATCCATAGATACATTATCGTATTTTTTTCGGCTATTGTCAACAAAAAGCTTGTTCATTTTTGTAAAAAACAGTCGATTTTCTTCCTCCGGACGCCCCGCGGGCGGGATCGCCATCAATCCGCGGACGCGAATATGGGAAAAATCGGCGGCTTTGGCAAGCGCATCCGGGATCTCCTCCGGCGCAAAGCCGGATTTCGAGGCCTCGGCGCCGATGTTCACCTCCAGCAGCACGTCCTGCGTCAGCTCCCGCGCCGCGGCGCAGCGGTCGATGACTTCGAGCAGCGCAAGGCTGTCCACGCCGTGGATGAGGCTTGCCAGCCCGACGACCTGTTTGACCTTATTTTTCTGCAAATGGCCGATAAAATGCAGCGGCGCGCCCTCATAGGCATTTTGTGCCTGTTTTTCCAGCATTTCCTGCACGCGGTTTTCTCCGCAGGCGTCCACGCCCGCGGCGATGGCCTCGCGCACGCGCTGCGCGTCGTTCATCTTGCTGGCGGCGACCAGCGTGATCTCCTCCGGCTCGCGCCCGGCGGCGCGGGCGGCCTGCGCGATCCCGGCGCGGATTTTCGCCACATTCTCCGTAATCGACATCCTCTGTCCTTCTTTCTGTTGTCTCATACTGTTTTCCAATAAAATGCTTCATATTATTGGAAAGGCATCGCGTAAAACGCGCTGCCAGTTTTGTGCCTCAGGGCACAAAACACGTCTCATGCAGTCTCCGACGCGCCTTCGGCGCTCATACTAATCGCCAATAAAACCATTTCATTCTTTTCGGCAGAATTCGTCCCATGCTTCGTTGCCTCCCTTGAC
>ODAI010740158.1_pt1 | contig 36931 bp, 39 predicted proteins | sample 1539321 | NCBI WGS metagenome assembly ODAI01 (sample SAMN02144231, study PRJEB22623) | gut metagenome | biome: sheep rumen | host: Ovis aries | place: New Zealand
ACCTTGAATATATCGTCTGCCATGCCTGTCGGGATAAGCTGCGGAGACAGGGCGGTAAGGTCTTTATGGCTTTAATTTTTTACAGGGGATGATGATGAAATTGTCTTTCAGATATCAAATGACGGCAGCCGTGTAAACGCATATTCAAACGAATACGGTTTTATTCCGCACGAAAAACTAATGCTGATTTATATTATGATATATAAAAAAAACAGCACAGTATATCTCCCGTGGGATATACACTATGCCGCTGATTATATCAATGGTATTGATATAAAAAGGTTTGATTTTAATGATATGCCTCCGCAGGCTTTACAGCAGAGATTCTTAAAGGATTCGCTTTATATGTGTACTCATATAGCTGAAAACAGATATTCTCTCGGAAAGATAATAAAGGAACTTCCCTCACTTGCACAGGCAAAGCGTGATATAGTTTCCGATTCCGCTGAAAAAAATTCGGGTCAGACCATAGAAAACGAAAACGGAAGAATTATTCTCAGGCAAAGCGGAAAAAACAGGATATCCCTTACAGCACAGGCATATTCCTCCGAGACAGCCGCAGAATTATGCTCGCAGTGGGCTGAAAAATTAAGATGATATAATCAGAATTTCGGCATTTCCTTTAATTTCTGCGATTTCGGAATATGCTGCATAAAATATGCAGTCTCCCTTTCTGAAATCAATTATATTATCATTTTCCGAAACAGTGCCTTTACCGTCAGTGCAGAGGAGTATTTTAAAGCTTTTGGTATCGGATTCAAGGGAAAACATATTTTTCAGATTAAGTTTTTTTACGTTGAAATATTCACATTTGCAAATAGTTTCAATGCAATAGTCTGCGGCAGTGATTTTGTCGTCACAGGGGATATATTCGGGAGCAGGCGAAAGGTTCATTACATCGAGGGCTTTTTGAATATGGAGCGGGCGGAGATTTCCGTCTTTATCCCTGCGGTCATAGTCATATATACGGTATGTGAGGTTTGAATTTTGCTGTATTTCGGCAACGAGAACGCCTTTGCCTATTGCATGGACAGTTCCCGCAGGAATGAAGAAAACGTCACCTTTTCTGACTTTAACCTTTTTAAGTTTATCTGTTATGCTTCCGTCAGAGAGGGATTGCCGGACTTCCTGTTTTGTAAAATTTTTTTCAAATCCATATATAAGGCATGAATTTTCGTCTGCATCGAGGACGTACCACATTTCGGTTTTACCGTTCTGATTTTCATTGAGCATTGCATAATTATCATCGGGGTGAACCTGTACTGAGAGATTATCAGCCGCATCAATAAGTTTTACGAGCAGAGGCAGACCGTCAGGATTTTTATTTCCGCAGAACTTCGGATATTTACCGAGAACATTTCCGAGAGTCTGACCTGCGAATATGCCGTCTGAAATGGTGCTTTCGCCGTCAGGGTGTACAGAACATTCCCATGTTTCGGCAAGGGGCGAGAGGGGTATATTTTTTCCGTATTCATTTTTAAGGCGGATTCCGCCCCATATATAGTCTTTTCCGACAGGTTTAAGTTTAAAAATCATACAATCTCCTTCATGTTTAAAAAAGTCCTGCAATGTAAACAGCCAGAGAAGCCGCCAGTGCAACGACTATCAGCGGACAGCCGAAATATGCAAGAATAACAGCCACAACCGTACCGACAGCCGCAGTCATCATATCTCCCGTACTGTAAAGAATTGCAGGGAGTGTCATGGCACTCAAAACTGCATAAGGGATATAATGCAGAAAACTGCGGACAAATTCCGATTTTATCTTTTTGGTAAAAAAAGTAAACGGTATCATTCTTATGATATAAGTGACACCTGCCATTACAGCTATATAAATGCCTGTACTCATGCCTGCCCTCCGATGTTTTCACGGACAGGAAACAGTAAAGCACCTGCGGCGGCGGCAATTACAGCGGATATTATCATTGCGAATCCTGCCGAAATATTCTGAATAAAATAATAAAAAACCATACTCAGCGCAGCCGCAAACGATATTACAAACAAAACGCTTTTTTCTTTTTTTGCAGGCGGTATTATTATAGCCAGAAACATACCGTATAATACTATTCCCATAGCCGAGGAAACGGACTGCGGAAGAATCTGACCTGCTGATGCACCCAGAAAAGTTCCGAGTACCCAGCCGACCGTTGCAATAAATATCATTCCGTACATATAAGCGGGAGTTAAAAGACCTGTCTGCGAGGAACATACTGCGAAAATTTCGTCTGTTATGCCATATGATGCAAGAAGTCTGTGCGGCATTGTGAATTTTTTGTCAAGTTTCTGCGAAAGAGAAAGCGACATGAGCGAATACCGCAGATTTATGGTAAGCTGTACAAGAATCATTTCAAATATAGTACCGCCTGCGGCAATTACATCGACACCTGCCGCCTGACCTGCCGAAGTCAGGTTAGTAAGAGATATAAGGGAAGCGGCTGTTACTGAAAGCCCTGACATTACGGCTTTTATTCCGAAACCGAATGATACTGAGAAATATCCGAGAGCGATAGGTATTCCGTGCGACATACCTTTAAAAAACGGACTGTGCAAAAAAATCTTCCTTTCTTATTTTAAATGGGGGAATGCCGCTATTGAGCCTCAGCACAAATCGCCTTAAAAATACAGCGATTTGCACTGAGAGGCGGCTATCCCCCAAGCCCCCTAATTAAGCTTTATTGTTATGATAAATTTTTCGTAGTTATCGCCTGAAATATCGCAGTTTCCGTCAATGGGGACATTTACGGGGGTATTTTCTCCGAGACATTTTCTTGAATATACAGCATAGTCAGAGCCGCCCACATTATAAAACAGGGGATTTTCCTCCGAATAATTTCTCAGATAGTCAAGGTATTCTTCGAGACATAAATTTTTGTCATACATAATTTTGGAATGGACTTTTCCGACATATCTGAAATGCCACGGGCATGGCTTATGACCTGTTTTATCCTCTTTGCCGTCGGGATAGCGGAGAATATAGCCGTAACTGATACAATTGTCGAACAGCCACCTTTCCGCACCGGCATTACTGAAAGCGACGATATCATCTCCCTGTTTCACGGCGATATCCACGCAAGTGCCAAGATTATTTTCAGGGAAATATTCGGGACACGGACATGATGAGGGATTCTGAGCGAGGAAACTTGCGGTATCGTAGGCAACGAGGTTATTTTCACCCGAATAGCTTGAATATCCGAACATCATTTCACCCAGAGCAGAAGCAGCGTCCTGTCTCATACGCATTGAGTAATTATTAATGGTATAGAAAGAATTTGTATAGTCTATGAGATTTACGGTATCTTCTTTTCTTACTGAGACAGTGCGGTGATTTTTGTCTATAAGCACAAGAGAACCCTGAGAGAGTTTTGAAAAGGGCAGGAGAGTTTCGGAAAATCCGAGGGAACTGATAAATTTGTCCATATCGTTCGGATTTTCGTCTGACTGTGTTGTATCGTCATAGGAATCTCCGTGAAAGTTGCCGTTTATCCTTAAAGTACCCTTGGGATTTGAGAAAACTGATTCTCTGTAAAGGCAGTTGCCTGCACATATTCCTGTTGACAGGAGGGCGAGAAAACAAAAGTATCTGAAAAATCTTATTTTTATTCTTTTTTTCTTTTTTCTTTTAATTTTCAAAAATCAGCCCTCCTTTCTGTTTGATAAAAAATCAGATATTAATTTTCCTGCGATTCGGATTCTTCTGTATTTTCGGAAGATTCTTCTTCGGTGTTTTCTTCAGTATTTTCGGAAGATTCCTCCTCATTATTTTCTTCTGTGTTTTCGGAAGATTCTTCTTCGGTAGTTTCCTCCTGAATACCCTCATCATCTTCAACATGGACATTTACAGCTTCGTTATACGGTTCACCGTCAGCGCAGTAGACGCTGAAAAGGCTCAGAAGGTCGCCTGTTGAAGACCACCTTGATGTACTTCCGCAGACAACGCCTATATAGGTTTTGCCCTTTACATCGGCAAAAGCCTCGACGCAGTGCATAGCCTCGTCAGTATATCCTGTTTTTCCGCCTTTTACGAGGACATTCGGCATTTCATCGCCGTACATTCTTTTAAATAGTGTAGCCTGCAAATAAATTTCTTCTTCTCTTACCTTGTTTACTGGTATGACATATTCATCGGTTGAGAGGATTTTTCTGCAAATTTCGTTATTGTACGCATAAGAGAGGATAGCCGCCATATCGTCTGCTGTACTGTAATGGTTTTCGTCATGCAGACCTGATGTATTCATGAAGTGAGTATTTTTAAGACCCATCTGCTCTGCTTTTTCGTTCATAAGTTTAACGAAAGCTTTTTCCGAACCTGCCACATATTTGGCAGCAGCGACGGTAGCGTCCGCACCTGAGGGGAGAATCATACCGTAGAGAATCTCTTCTATTGTAGGCTTGTCGCCTGCGGGGAAACCTGCGAGGGAGGCATCATCTGCGAAAAGCGGTTCAATCATTTCGCTTGTCATCTCGACAGTATCCTTGAAATTTTTAGTATTTTCAACAGTAACAATGAGAGTCATTACTTTTGTGAGGGAAGCGGGGAACATTTTTTCATCATTTGCTTTATAAGCGATAATTTCGCCTGTATCAGCGTCCATGAGAACGAGATTTCTCGGAGGATATTCTGTTTCTATATCAAATTCCTTTGAATTTTCTGTTTTCACGGGATATTTGAAGTCAGTGAGGATTATTTCGGGTTCAGTGGAAATTTCCTCTGTCGGTTCTTCGGAAGTCTGTTCCTGCTCCTCGGCAAGTTCAAGGTTTACAGCGGCACTTACAGGGACGACCTTACTGTTTTCGACCCAGTTATAAGCAACTGCGCCCGAAGCAAGCAATACTGCCAGTGTCATAAAACAGCCTGCTGATGTCATACTTATACCACGCTTTTTTTTACTCATTACTACACCTCATTCGTTAAACAGCCTTTTGGTACGGCAAAAAACTTTCATAAAATATCGTAACTTTTATTATAATACATTTATCCGTATTTGTCAACTTTCTGACATAAAAATTTTGAATAAAATCGGCACAAGCCGTAAAAGACCTGTGCCGAAAGAAATTTCAGTTATTTTTCATATGATACGGGGAGTTCTTCCGCATTGTAAATACCTGCATCTACCTGCTGGAGGACATAAGCATCATTCGGAGTAACGCCGTCACCATTGTTATATACATCTGCGTTAATCATAGCCTGACTTTCGAGGGCATATTTGCTTGAATTTGCGATATATTGAAGTATTCTGACTGCATCGGAGATACTTACTTTGCCGTCAAGGTTGGAATCACCGTATAAAGTCTGAGTTTCGGGTGCATCTCCTGTAAGTCTGAGAAGTCCGAATCCCGAAGTATCTGTATATCCCATACCTGTGAGGTCAAACCAGTTGGCAATGCCTGTACGTTTTCCTTCGCCGTTGCCGTCATCATTTACCTGCACATCGAAACCGACTACCTGACCCGAAGAAAGTCCGCCGAGAGTTGAAGGTACAGCCATTTCAACGAGATAGCCGTCCGCAGTTTTGACAGCAGATGATTTGAATTTATCGGTACTCAGACCGTCAGTGACGGTTTTTTCACCGTCAAAGTTCACACGGCACTGAATGTCATCTGATTCATAGGAACTTGACTTGTGGTTATTTTCGTCAAAAAATACTTCAACGGTGTCCTGTTCATAGGAGTTTGCGCTTACCTTGCTTAAAACGGGGTCTTTTACTTCTGTGAGGACATAGATATAATTTTTATCCCAGAGCATACGGGAAGTACCTGTTGCACCGTCCGTACCCATTGAATAATTATTCACATTGATAACGGGGGCATTTTCCCATACATCGTCAATTTCGCCGTCAATAACGGGAGTACCGCTTACAGCCTCAGCGACTGAGGGTAATTTTTTAAGGGTAAGCTTACCGTAGGAGAGCGGAGAACTTTCATCTTTATAGTTATTTGTATTCCAAGCCACACCGTCAATAATTACTTCAAAATGTGCAACATCACCGACACTGAGTTCTTCATTTGTTTTTGTGGCGATAGTGAGAGAGCCGTTTTTGACGGTAGTTGTCATGGTATCAAAGCAGTCGCCTGAAACGGTAACTTCCGCACCCTTTTCGGTTTTCACCCAGAAGGAAATTCTTCCGCCGTTCTGGTCATAGGCAACCTGAAAGCTTCCCTTGTCGCCTACCTGATTCACGACAGCACCCTCATATATTGAAGTATTTGTTTTTCCCGCACTGGAAAGCATATATGCAGGAATTGACTTTACTGTCTGAACTTCCGCATCTGTATCTACAACGGCATAAAATGCGTCCTTAGCCTGATAATCCTTGTCGAAAAGCAGGGGATAACCGCCTATCCAGCTTGTTGAATCGGTAATTCCCCAGAGTATTACAGCCGACAGGTTCACACCGTCATCTTTGACTCTCTTGTACATTTCAAAGCACTGTCTGTAACGCTCCGCAAGTGAAAGCAAATCCTCATAGGTATCTGAACGGAGTGAAACATCGAGTTCAGTCACCTGAATTTCAAGACCCATGTCGGAATATTCACGCATAGCATTTTCATACTGTGCGATTGACGGACTGCTCATGCCTATATGTGACTGCATACCCATGCCGTCAATTAAGTTTTCATCAACGAGGGGCTGGAGGATTTCGGACTTTATGTATTTAAGTTTTGCGTCACTGTATTCGTTATAGTCATTATAGAAAAGCTTACAGCCTTCGGGAGCATATTTTCTTGCATATTGGAAAGCCTTTTTGATATAGCTCTGGTCACCGTAAACGCTTACCCAGCCGGAAGAGCCGTCACCCTGAGAATATGCGCCTGCATTTCTGATAGTACCTGAATCGGAAGCGGCTTCATTTACAACGTCCCATGAATATACATTCAGTTTCGGATACTGAGTTTTAATGGCATTCATTATATTTTTGATATAATTTTCCATACGCTTGTCCATTATTTCAGGGGAAACGAAATCCGCATCAGCATCATAATTTTCTTTAAAGAACCAGTCAGGAGTCTGGGAATGCCACACAAGAACATGACCTCTCAAATCGAGGTTATTGTCCTCGCAGAATTTAAGCATTGCAGCAGCCTGTTTAAGAGATACCTGCGGATTGGTCTGGTCGCCGTTATTGCTGTTCATATATTCAATAGTAGCGGCTTGGTCGAGGACTGATTCAGGTTTGAGTTCATTTCCGATAGTAACGCTGTTGTAGTGTTTGAGAATGAGGTCTTTTGTTGCACCCTGAGTAAATTCACTTCCTGCGACAGCACAGCCTATCTTGAAATAGTCGCTGTAAACGTCTTTAAGTGAGGCAATATCCTCCTGAATGGCAGGGTCAGGCAGACGTTCGCCTGTAACGTCATCGAGATAGAATCCCATTAAATCCTGTTCTGTAACAGATGCATCGGGCTTGTAGGCGGTCTGGACGTATACATATATATTTGAAGCACCTTCGGGTATAGTACATTCAGTACCTACATAAGTCCATTCGCCCTTGTTGGCAGTTTCGGTATAGACAGTGTAATAATTTTCCTTTCCGTCAAGGTCATACTGGAGATTGATTGAGAATTTCTGTGTGTCGGTCCATTTGTCGCCCTCATACATGACATAACAGCCAAAACGGTAATAACCGCCCGACTCAAGTACAAGCGTCTTATTGCAGGTTGCACCGTTCCAGAGTTGTTTTCTGCCGTCTGTATAGAGGGAATAATTTCCGCTGTGTGCGAATTTGTCGGTAACTTCGAGGGTAGTATTTGAACCTCTTGTCTGCCAGCCCATTTTAGAGCCGTCATCAAAATTATCCGAGAAACCGTCCTGCGAGGCATCTTTTTCGATTTTCTCGCCGTTTACTGTGAAGTCGTCCATATAGAAATCGCTTAAAGTAGCGGCTTCAACGTATATGACGATATTGCTTGCATCGGAGGGAACTGTGTAATTGCCTTTGATTTCAGCCCATTCGCCCTGTTTTGCGTTGACGCTTGAAATATACTTGTAATTTTCCTTGCCGTCCTTGTCGGTGTAAAGGCACTGGAGGTTGAACTGCTGTGACTGACCACCGACTTCATCATCATAGTAGACAGCAACGCTGAGGGAATACTGCTGGTCGGGGTACATAATGCCAATCATAGATGCGCCTGCGCCGTTCCAGTTGACAGTTCTTCCTGTAATTGCGAGGGATTTTTTGCCTGAATGGAACTGTTCGTCAGAGAGTTTGATTTTGGTACTGCCTGAAGTTCTTGCTTTCCAAGTGCCGAAACTTTCCTCAAAGGTATCGTTTACAAGTTCGACAGCCTCAGCGGAAGCACTCATGGAGAGGGGAGTGCAGGAGAGGGCAAGAGCCATTGAGAGCATGGCAGAGCTTAATTTTTTTAATTTCATGTTATCATCACCTCAAAAAATTTCTATGATACGATTATACAATTTTTTCTTTTGTTTGTCAACAAATTTTTTTCGTAATTTCATCTGTTTATCATCTGACAGGGGCTTGAAAAGGAAAATTGTGTTGCAAAAATTTTTGCAATATGATATAATGTATGCAGGATTATTTCACAAGAGGAAGATTTGCGCTCTTGCACTGAGAGTGAACGCAACGCAGTGAAGTGAACGGAAGTGCAAGGCTCAAAAGCGCAAATCTGACGATTTTAAATAGGGGGTTGTTAAATGGAGGATATGAATTTAATGCTGTGTGCCATTTCTGCGGCAGCTCTTGATATATGCGCTTTGGTTTTAATCATAGCTTCTTACAGGGAACGCAGTACGGGAAATAAACAATGGAAAAAAATATCTGCAAATATGGAACTTGTGGAGCAGGGCTTTACATATCAGCTCGGCTGCGATGAAATTTTAATCGGCAGACACGCAAGCGCAGATATAAGACTTCCCGATATATCCGTATCACGCTATCACGCTATGCTCACGGTTGCGGACGGTGTATGGACTATAACGGATATAGGCTCAAAGTCAGGCGTTTATGTCAACGGTAATCTCGTCAAAAGCAGGAAACTGCACGAAAATGACGTTATAACCCTCGGAAACCGCAAACTCACCCTGAGAAAAATTGCTGACAACAAAAAAGTAAAGAAAGCAAGATAAGAGGAAGATTTGCGCTCTTGCACCGAGAGCGAACGGAACGCAGTGAAGTGGACGAAGGTGCAAGGCTCAAAGGCGCAAATCTGACGATTTTAAATAAGAGGAAGATTTGCGCTCTTGCACCGAGAGTGAACGGAACGCAGTGAAGTGAACGAAGGTGCAAGGCTTAAAAGCGCAAATCTGACGATTTTAAATAGGAGGATAAAATGATTAAGAATCCCTTTGCATATCTTTTTTCATGTCTTTTCGTGCTTGCGGCGCACGGTGCTATGCTGATAAATATTTTCTATAACGGAAAATATGACGACATAAAAGATTTGATAATCCTTGCCGCAGCCGTACTTGGTCTGGATATATCGTACTATATAATAATGCTTTTCTTCAAACAGTACACATACACGATTGATTTTATGCTTCTGCTTGTGCTGAATATGAGTGTTATATTTCAGTCATGTTTCGGAGGGGTAAGTTTTTCAGTAAAGCATTATATAACCTGCATAGCCGCCCTTATAGCCTGTCGTTTCGGGCATATCCTGACTTATAACCATAACTGGATTCAGCAGCAGAAAAAATATATATGGCTCGGCATAGGCATTTTAATGGTAATTATTTTAACTCTCACGGGCAGCCGAAGTATGTGGATAAATATAGGTTCTTTTTCGATACAGCCCTCGGAATTTATGAAACCTCTGCTTGTGCTTGCCTGTGCAACGTCCATAACCGAACAGCAGAATAAACATAAGGTCTGGAAATTCGACATAGTATGGGAAAATATCATACTTCTCGGCATAACAGGTGCAGTATGTCTGTTGCAGTGGTGGTGCAGGGATCTGGGAAGTATTCCTACATTTGCGGCTATCTATGCGGCAGGATTTTTCCTCAGAATATGCTATCCGAAAGCTAAATTTTCAAACAAGACACTGATTATTGCAGGCTCTGTTGTTTTAGTCGCTGTTATTATAGGAATCAGAGTCGCTCCCGAATACGTCAGGGACAGGCTTTTTGTCGATATATGGAGCGACAAGGACGGAAACGGCTATCAGCAGTCACAGGCTCTCATAGCTATCGCTGACGGAGGCTGGTTCGGAAAAGGTCCGGGAAAGGGATTTCTTCACAATGTTTTCGCCCACGAAAGCGATATAGTATTTTCCTCCATAAGCGAGGAATGGGGGCTTTTGTATGCAATAATGATGACACTTGTAATACTTCTCATAGCCGCATCACCGCTTATAAATCCGCCCCGCTCATACTATCACGGGACTATGTGTGCAGGAATATGTGCCGCATTTACCGTGCAGATGGCACTTAATATATTCGGCTCATGCAATATGATTCCCTTTACAGGAGTAACTATACCGTTTATATCAACGGGAGGAAGTTCAATGGTTACAAGCGGATTCATGGCAGGTATGCTCGTTGCGGCACAGTCACCCGTATTTAAAAAACCAAAGACCAAAAACAAAAAAACAGTTAAAAAATCATCTCAGACACGCAGGAGGTCTGCCGCATGAAAAGTATAAGAAGATGTCAGCATATAATTACTCTTTTCCTGCTTATATTTATAGCAGGAATGGCGGCTCTTGTCATCAAGATAAACCGTGAAGCACCGTTTTACATGATGAACTCCGACCACCACGAACTCGGCATGGTCTATGACAGAAACGGAGATGTCCTTTTTGACGGTCAGGGTACAGGTCAGTATGCAGATAATTATTTTCTCGATGTCGGAAATCTCATAGGCGATGACAAGGGACAAATGGAAAATACCCTTGTTGCAAGAAATATTGAAAAATTAAACAATTATTCTTTCTCGGAGGGCTTGCTCGAAACAGGCGGTCAGGCGGCTATATATACCACTCTCGACCATTATGCAAACCGTGCCGTCTATGATGCCTATGCAGGTGCAAGAGGCTGTACAGTAGCCTATAACTACAAAACAGGCGAAATACTCGTGTGTGCAAGTATTCCCTCAATAGACGTTACAAAAGGCTATGCGGATATCGCAAATTTTGAAACAGGTACTCTTATTTCAAAAGCCATGTATGGTACTGTTCCGGGGTCTACACAGAAAGTCTCAACCGTCATAACCGCTATGGAAGCACTCGGAAGGGATAATCTCCTCGCTAAAAGCTATAACTGTACAGGAAGATATCTCAACGCAAACGGGGATTATATCGACTGTCACAATGTTCTCGGTCACGGTACACTCAATTTACAGCAGGCTGTCGAAAACAGTTGTAATCCCTACTTTGCACAGCTTGTTGCTGACCCTGATTTACCGCTCGAAAATATTATTCAGGGTTACAGAAGAATGGGCTATGCCGTAAATGACGACAAGGAAAAGTATATAAATATTGACGGAATAATCTGCGAAAAAGCTTCAACTACCCTTGTGGACAAAGATGAGTTCCGTACACAGTGGGGCTGTATCGGTCAGGGCGATACCCTTGCAAGCCCTGTGCAGCTCATGATGTGGCAGAGTGCAGTCGCAAACGGTACGGGAAAAATGACCATGCCTCACTTTATAGACAAAGTTTTCAGCGTTCACGGCAATATAACGGAAATCGCAAAAACCAAGTACGGCGATAAAATCTGTTCGGAAAATACCGCTCAGGCTGTAAAACAGATACTTTTAACCAACGGTGCAAATAACTATTCCGCATCAATAAGCGGTTACAATGTAGGCGTGAAAAGCGGTACTGCTCAGGTAAAGGAAGGCGCAGAAGAAAATTCCCTCCTTGTCGGTTTCCTCAATGATGAACGCCACCCCATAGCTTTCTGCATACTCATAGAAAATATGTATTCCACAAGCATAACAACAGAATATATAGCAACCGTACTCTTAAATTCCCTTTGCAGTTGATTTGTTAAAACTTACAAAAAAGCACCTGCCGATTATACAAAATGCACAAAAATATCAAAATCACTTGCAAATTTATTAATGATATGCTATAATATAATTACAATATTTATGCAGTCTCAGGACGCATAAAATAAAGGAGGAAATCCATTTATGAAAACTACCATCACAGCAAAAAAAATGCAGATACCCCAGAACTTCACCGAATACGCAGAAAAAAGAATTGATACAAGACTTGATAAGTTCTTCGGAAATGACGCAGAGGCTAAAATCGTAATCTCCGAACTCAAAAATGAGATAATTCTCGAACTTACCGTTAAATATAACAGCCTTTACTTCCGTGCTGAAAGAAAAGCTGTCGATAAATTCGCTGCCCTCGATGATGCTATTGATAAGATTATCAGACAGATAAGAAAAAATAAAACAAAAGTCGAAAAGCGTCTCAAAGATACCGCTTTCAAAGAAGCTTTTGCTGAACCCATTGAGGAAATCCCCGCTTATGAGGTTATCAAACGCAAAAAATTCAAAATGCGCCCCATGGATATCGACGAGGCTATTCTCCAGATGAATATGCTCGACCATAAATTCTTCATGTTCACAAATGCCGAAACAGGTCAGATAAATCTTGTCTATAAGCGTGATGACGGTAACTATGCCGTTCTTGAACCCGACAATACATAATCGAAATAATAATATGCGGAGTTTTTAAACTCCGCATATTGTCTTTAAGGAGTGTTAGAAATGGATAACAGCAAGAAAATTATTATCGAAAAAAGAATAAACAAAACAGGCGAAAATCTTAAAAAAAATAATATGGACTTCTACTATGCCCCCACTAAGGAAGATGTAAAGCCCATTGTCGAAAAACTCCTCAAAAAAGGCGATGTAATCACTCACGGCGGTACTGTCTCAATGACAGAGTGCGGTATAAGGGAACTCATTTCATCACCTGAATATAATTATCTTGACCGCTCGAAAGTTCCGCCCGAAGAAATTCCTGACCTCTATATAAAGGCTTTTTCCGCTGATGTTTTTATTTCAAGTTCAAATGCCATAACCGAGGACGGAGTATTATATAACGTTGACGGAAACAGCAACAGAATTGCCGCTATCGCTTACGGTCCGAAATCTGTAATAATTATCGCAGGATATAATAAAATAGTCCGTAACCTTGAAGAAGCCGAAATCCGTGTTAAACAGGAAGCCGCTCCCCCTAACTGCGTGAGACTTAACTGCAATACTTACTGCGCTGAAAAAGGTGAATGTGTATCACTTAACAAGGCTGACAGACAGATTTATGACGGCTGCGGCGGTGACGGAAGAATCTGCTGTAATTACCTTATATCAGCTCACCAGAGACACAAAGGCAGAATAAAAGTTATTATAGTAGGTGAAGAATTAGGATATTAAATAAAAAGTCCGCATTATTTGCGGACTTTTTTGTTTGCTTTACTATTGACAAATGCATAACAATGATATATAATATAACTGTATTAAAGATTATAGTACAGTTATTACAGTTTTTGAATAATAATAGCCTGATATAATTATTTTATATTTTCATTGACAAATATTTAACTGTATGATATAATTGATTTGCAGTTTTTTTCTGACAAAAAAACCAAGGGGGATTATTAAAAATGAAAAAACAAAAAATTTTACAAATGGCGGCTTTCCTTGCCGCTGCCGCAGTAAGTATGGTTTCATGCTCGTCAGGCGGTTCGGAGACAGGCGGCGCAGCCGTTGATACCTACAAGCTCGAAAAACAGGATATCGAAAACGATATAAGCGTTTCGGGTCGTGTAGAAGGTTCTGATATAGTTAAAATAACTACCGACCTTACAGCAAAAGTCAAAACTCTTAACGTTGAAATAGGAAGCAGCGTCAAAAAAGGCGATGTCCTCTGTATTTTCGACAGTTCCGAGTTCCAGACCGAATACGACAATCTCGTTTCAAGTTCAAATAAAAACAACGAAAAAAGTGACAGCCAGCACGATATTAACCAGCGTACCCTTGATGATGCCGTTTCAGACAAGGAAGCAACTCTCAATAAAGCCCAGAGAGCTTTGGATAACGCTATCGAAGCAAAGGACAACGCCTGGAATAAATACTATGACCTCGAAAATAAAAAGAATGATTACGAAAACAGAGCAAATGAATACTATGACAAAGCATATTCAGAGGACGGCACTCCCGAAGATTTGGCTAAATATCAGGAATATCAGCAGCTTTTCAAGAGTACGGAAGCCGAATACAATGCTTTGGGCGACCAGCTCAGCTCATATGACCACGCTGTCGATGATGCACAGGACGCTTACAACGCCGCAGTGAAAAACGCAGATAAGCTGATTCAGAGCGCAAAGGATACCATAAATTCAGAAAAATTCACAACAGATGACTCAATCGACACACAGCTTAAAAAATTAAAGGAGAAAATCGACAAGTGTACTGTTACCGCCCCGAAAAACGGAATAATTACCGCCCTCGCAGTTTCTGAGGGAAGTATCCCCTCAAAGGACTCTATCATGACTATCGAGGACGATTCAAAACTTAAAATAAAAGTAACTATAAAAGAAGCCGATATTCTCAATGTCCATGAAGGTCAGAAAGCTGTCATAACTACCTCAGCAACAGGCGACAAGGAATTTCAGGGTACTGTTTCAAGAATCGTCAATATCATGAGCGAACAGTCCGTCAATGCCATGACAGGCGAATCCTCAGGAGGCGGATATTCCGCAGAAATTACCATTGAGGACGATGAAAATATGCTCCTCATCGGTATGAATGCAAAAGCTAAAATAATTCTTGACGAAAAGAAAGATGTTTTTGCTGTTCCGTATGATGCAATTATGGAGAATGACGGAAAATACAGTATATTTGTCGCAGAAGGTTCAGGAAGCGACTGCACTGTAAAGGAGGTAGAAGTTACAAAGGGTCTCGAAACAAATTACCTCACCGAAATAAGCTCCTACGATATTAATGAGGGTGATTTGATAATAACTGACCCTGATTTTCTCCATGACGGTGACAAAGTAAGAGTTTCAGGCAGTTATTATAGCACAGTGAACTCACAGGACGGTGAGTGATATGGCTAAAAAAATTATAGAAATGAGTAATATCATCAAAAGATATTACATAGGAATGCCAAACGAATTGCAGATACTCAACGGCATATCAATTGAAATACATGAAGGCGAATTTGTCGCAATAGTCGGTGCATCAGGTTCGGGAAAAAGTACCCTCATGAATATAATAGGCGCACTCGACAAACCAACCGAAGGTTCATATTTCCTCAACGGTACGGATATCAACAAGCTGTCCGACAAGGAACTCAGTGCAATCAGAAATAAAGAAATAGGCTTTGTTTTCCAGACATTCAACCTCATTCCAAGAACCACCGCACTGAAAAACGTCGAACTCCCCATGCTCTATGCAGGAGTTTCAAGGAGAGAACGTACCAGAAAAGCCGTTAAACTCCTCGAAATGGTCGATATGCAGGACAGGTCAACCCATAAGCCGAATGAACTCTCAGGCGGTCAGAAACAAAGAGTCGCTATCGCAAGGGCTATGGCAAATGACCCCTCAATCATACTCGCAGATGAACCCACAGGCGCACTCGACAGCAAAACAGGCAGACTTGTTATGGATATATTCCATAAACTCCATAAGCAGGAGGGCAAAACAATAGTTTTAATCACTCACAGCCCCGAACTCGCTGAGGAAACCGAAAGAATAATAACTATCAGTGACGGCTCGGTTATTTCCGATGTCGCAAAGCCCGAAAATTCAGCTGTTAATCTCGCAAAAAAAAGAGAGGAGGCTGATGGACAGTGAATATGTTTGAAAATCTGAGAATGGCTTTCAGTTCCATAGCCGCAAATAAACTGCGTTCATTGCTGACTATGCTCGGAATTATCATCGGTATAAGTGCCGTTATAACTATAACCACTCTCGGCACTACTCTGCGTGCAACAATCAAGAATACTCTCAACAGCCTCGGTTCAAACCTCATGGTAGTCTATATACAGCAGAAAAATGCCGACAACTATTATGATACTGTTGAAATTGAAACAACAGAAAATGACCTCATGAATATGGCAATGATTGACGAATTTCTTGAAAAATATCCCGACGAATTTTCTATGGCAAACGAAAATCCCATAGGAAGCGCAACTATTGTCAATTCCAGAAACAAAACAGTAAAAATGAATATTATCGGAGGATATGAAGGTACACTCGCTTTTAATTCCTATAAACTCCTTTTTGGAAGAAATCTCTCCTCCTCTGATATAAAACTGAAAAAACATACCTGCGTTGTTTCGGATATATTTGTCGAACAGTATTTCAAGGAAAAGGAAGAACCTGTCGGATATAACCTTAAAATTACCCTTGATAACGGCATAGTACAGGATTTTACAATTGTCGGTGTGTATAAATACAATTCCCTCAGCAACGGCATGGGCGACAGGGCTAAAATGAGTACACCCGTATATATTCCCGATACAGTTGCAAATAATTTGAAGGGAATTTATGGCGAACAGTATTTTTTTGATGTCTATTTTGCATATAACGTGAAATATGATGCAAATGTCATGAAAGCTCATCTCGCTGAATTTTTCAATCAGAAATATGATGCAAACAAAAATTTCGGTGTTGAGATTGTAAGCATGGAAGACCAGCTTAAACAGATAGATATGGTCATAAATATAGTAACTCTCGTCATCACTGTCATAGCGGCTATTTCGCTCATAGTAGGCGGTGTCGGAGTTATGAACATCATGCTTGTAAGCGTAACCGAACGTACAAGAGAAATAGGTATAAGAAAAGCCCTCGGTGCGAAAAAACGCTCAATAAAACGACAGTTCGTAACAGAAGCTATTATTATATGTCTTATAGGCGGTGTGATAGGTATAGTCATAGGTATTCTCAACGGTGAACTCGCAGGTGTGATTGCAGACCATTTTGTAGCATCAAGCCCCGAATATGCCGATATACTCGGAGATATAACAGTCGTTCCGTCAATAGGCGCAATAGTTGTTTCAATTATTTTCTCAACCCTCACAGGTGTATTCTTCGGATATTATCCCGCAAGCAAAGCCGCAAAGATGAACCCGATAGATGCCCTCAGATACGATTAATCAAAAAAAGCTGCTGTATTTTTACAGCAGCATTTTTTTATCCGAGTGCAACATCAAGTATCATCATGATTACAAATCCGACCGAAAATGATATTGTTCCTATGTTTGAATGTTCTCCCGATGACATTTCAGGAATAAGCTCCTCAACTACCACATATATCATAGCACCTGCCGCAAAGCTCAAAAAATAAGGCATGGCAGGCAGAATAAATCCTGCGGCTATTATGGTTAAGACAGTGCCGACAGGCTCAACAGCCCCCGAAAGCACTCCAAGTATGAAAGCTTTTTTACTGCCCATTCCCTCAGCTTTAAGGGGCATGGAAATTATTGCACCCTCAGGGAAATTCTGTATTGCGATTCCCAGAGCAAGAGCAAGTGCGCCTGCGGAGGTTATTCCCGAATTTCCATATAAAAAGCCTGCGTATACAACGCCTACCGCCATACCCTCAGGAATATTATGCAGAGTTACTGCGAGAAGCATCATAGTATTTTTCGGAAGATTTATTTTTATTCCCTCAGTTTCGTCACTGTTCATATGCATATGCGGAATAAGCCTGTCAAGCAGTAAAAGAAATCCTATGCCGAGCATGAATCCGACAGCAGACGGTATGAATGCAAGCCGCCCCATATTTTCCTCAGACTGTTCAAGTGCAGGTATAAGCAGACTCCATACGCTTGCGGCAGTCATAACTCCTGCGGCAAATCCCGTAAGTATGCGCTGTACAGTTGTATTGAATGATTTTTTCATCATGAATACACAGGCAGAACCCGCAGATGTCCCTATAAAGGGAATAAATACACCTTTCATTATTTCGTTCATATATATCACTTCTTTCGTAAAAATATTACAATATAATTATAATACACTCAACGCTCAGATTCAAGGGAAATGACGAAAAATTAACAATTCGTTATATCAGTCTAACTAATTTACTTTTGTTAGCTTAATCCTAACTTGAAACATTAAAATAAAAAATATTTTTATGATTTATTCATATATATAATATCTTAATTTTTTTGAAAACTATTGACTTTTAATAAAAAATATGCTATAATATCCAAGATACATCTTATTAGTATCAAATCTGTCTACGAGGTGTTTAAAAATGAAAGTGAATGTTATAGGCGAAAATCTCTCCCAGCAGGAAATTGATGCCTACATAGACTATGGAAGAAAAAAATACAGCGGCAGGGAAATAACTGAAATGACTGTCACAACTGACGGCGATTTCGTTGACCTTAAATTTAATTTCGCTGATATTCCATTCCAGCGTATAAGAAGAATAACAGGCTATCTTGTGGGTACTCTCGACCGCTTCAATAACGGAAAACGTGCCGAAGAACACGACAGAGTTAAACACAACGTGTAATATCAAGGAGGTAATTAATATGGCAAAATATGTATGTCCCGTATGCGGATACGTTCACGAAGGAGACAATCCCCCCGAAAAATGTCCACAGTGCGGCGTTCCCGGCTCAAAATTCATCAAGAAGGAAGAGGAAAACAGCGAACTCGTTTTCGCCTGCGAGCATGAACTTGGTGTTGCTCAGGCTATCGCTGACAAGTACCCCGATATAATCGAGGGTCTGCGCTCAAATTTCACAGGCGAATGTACAGAAGTTGGTATGTATCTCGCTATGGCAAGAGTCGCTTACAGGGAAGGCTACGCTGAAATAGGTGCATACTGGGAAAAAGCCGCTTTTGAAGAAGCTGAACACGCTGCAAAATTTGCTGAACTCCTCGGAGAAGTCCTTTCTTCATCAACAAAGGAAAACCTCGAAAATAGAGTTGCCGCTGAACACGGTGCAACTGAGGGCAAGCTCAAACTCGCTAAAAGAGCTAAGGAACTCAATCTCGATGCTATCCACGATACAGTTCATGAAATGGCAAGAGATGAAGCCCGTCACGGAAAAGCTTTTGCAGGTCTTTTGAAAAGATATTTCGGTGAATAAAAAAAATGGCTGCTGTATCAGATACAGCAGCCATTTTTATTGCTTATGCGATTGCAGCACCGAGGTCTTTTGCCTTAGCGATTGCATCATCATCAGGAGCTTCATTGACCATAAGTGATTCAGCGGAGAGTGCAACACCTGCGGACTTTGCATCTTCTTCCCAGTTACGCAGCCATTCACCGTCACCCCAGCCGTATGAACCGAAAAGAACGACTTTCTTTCCGCCGAGACTGCCTTTTACAGCGTCCCACATAGGCTGAAATTCATCTTCTTCGAGGACTTCTGCACCCATAGCAGGGCAGCCAAAAGCAATACCGTCATAATTTGCAACAGCATCTGCACTGAAATCAGCAGCGGCGATAATTTCAACTTCCGCACCTTTCTCCTTAGCACCGTCAGCAACGGCATTTGCGATAGATTCAGTATTACCTGTACCGCTCCAGAATACAACTGCAATTTTACTCATAATTAACAACCTTTCTGTTAGTTTTTTCTAACAATTATTTTAAAAAATAACATACTTGTTAGTATGATATAACTATTATATCATTCCTCCATAATATATTCTACTCCAAAAAGACAAATATATGCCCCATTCAGACAAAATAATTTTCATTGACAAAACAAAATTTATTATATATAATTATTAAAAGATTGTATTTTCCGATTTTTATAATAGGCGGAGCGATTCGTTCGAGATTCAGTGACTTATGGCATCGGGCATGGTGCATATGATGAACTTGGTGCAGAGCTTGCGTGTTTAGGGCATATTGCTGCCGGCAGTCCATGAATATTTTTGATTGAATGTGAAAACCCCTGAAACGTTTTTGTTTCAGGGGAAATATTATGCTTTTTTCTTTTTTCTGATTAATATTACAATTAAAATTATGCTTATCAATGCAAGAGCGATACAGCCGCATATAAGACCTATTGCAGTATTTGAGATATGTTCCCATGATTCATAGGTATAGTATGTATATTCGTATTTTTTGAGTTCAGTATCAACTATATCAGCAATGAGTTTATGTCCTTCGGCATTGGGGTGTATATCGAAATCGGGCATATTTGTAAGTTCACCGCTTTTGCCTGTGAAACTCGGATAAATGTCGATTACGGTATAATTTTCTGCATTTGAAGTTATTATATTATTGAAGGTGCTGATTTTTTTGCCTGTAAAGTCTGTAATCAGGTCAATTCCGATATATTCCGTAGGGTCATAGAGAGTCTGGACGAATATTTTTCCGTCTGTTTTGCTGTTGAGTTTATCGGAAATAGTTTTGAGATTTTCCTCGAAAGTCACGAGAGCCGCATCAATATCGTCACCGAGTTTGGGGATATATGATGCAATTGAAAAAATATCCGCATCATCACCTTTCAAGCCGTTGAGGATTCCGTATATGGGCTGTAAGATATCATTTCCGCCGATAGAAACTATGATGACATCGCTTTCTTTCAGGTAGTCGTCAATGTCACCGCTGTCGATGATATCAATTAAATTCTGGGTAGTATCACCTGAAACGGATTTATTAATCATCTGAGTATCAACGCCCTGTAATTCTTCACGGTACTTTTCTTTGAGGATATTGGGGTATGACATACAGTGCGAGTTATCGTCTGTGGAAAAGCCGTCAAGCCCGTAGCCGTCAGGGATAGAGTCGCCCAGAAAAAGCATTTTCGGGGGAGTATTTGTAATATGAGTGGTTGTGATAGTTTCTGTTTCGGTCATTGAACAGCCTGTAAGAATTATGCCTGAAAATAATAATGCTGAAACTGAAAGAATTTTTTTATTCATAAATTCACCCCTTTGTTATCTGAAAAAAGGCTTCCGCAGAAGCCCTTTAAAATCAGTCTGTGCCGTCGGTAAACGCAAAAAGTGAACCGTTATTGGTTTCTTCTTCGAGAGAACCGAGCATTTTATTCATATATATTTCTTCAAAAGCGGCAGGAAATTTATCATTCAGGCGGATTTCGGATTCTTCGCCTGATTCCATTTCTTTAAGTTTAGCCTTGCCTTCATTGAGTTCATTTTCGCCGAGGACAATAGTAAATGCCGCACCGATTTTATTAGCGTATTTCATCTGAGCTTTAAGACCTCTGCCCATGATGTCATATTCTGCGAAATATCCGAACTCACGCAGTTTGTTTGAAAGTTCCATAGCTTCTTCGAGAGCCTCATCGCCCATAGTAGCAAAATAGAGGTCGCATTTTCTTGGTTTGAGGTAATCGCAGTTCTGTTTATCCATGACGATTAGAAGTCTTTCGATACCCATTCCGAAGCCGAGTGCAGGTGTATGCTGACCGCCGAGCTGTTCAATAAGACCGTCATATCTTCCGCCGCCGCAGACAGTACCCTGTGCGCCTATTTCGGTAGTTACGAACTCAAAGACAGTTTTTGTATAGTAGTCAAGACCTCTCACTATTTTTGGATTTACTTTGAAGTCGATATTTAATTTAGTGAGATATTTTTTCAATTTCTCGAAATGTGTGCTGCAATCCTCGCAGAGATAGTCGAGGATAACGGGAGCATTTTTAGCGATATCCTGACAAATGGGGCTTTTGCAGTCGAGTATTCGCATAGGATTTTTTTCAAGTCTTTCCTTGCAGGTATCGCAGAGTTCGTCTTTTCTTGCCGAGAAAAATTCTCTCAAAGCCTTATGATATTCTGCACGGCATGAAGGGCAGCCTATGGAATTTATATAGAGTTCTATATTTTTAAGTTCAAGGCGGTCGAGGAGAGTTTTAGCAAGCGAGATAACTTCCGCATCAGCGGCAGGGGACTGACTTCCCGCCATTTCAAGACCGAACTGGTGAAATTCTCTGAGTCTTCCCGCCTGAGGTCTTTCGTGGCGGAAACATGAGATAATGTAATAAACTCTCTGAGGGAGTGCTTCATTGAGCATACCGTTTTGCAGCATAGCCCTTATAACGCCAGCCGTACCTTCGGGGCGGAGGGTAAATTCAGTTTCCTTAGCCTTTACGGTATACATTTCCTTCTGTACCACATCGGTAGTTTCGCCGACTGAGCGGAGAAAGAGGTCAGTATTTTCAAAGGTAGGCACTCTTATTTCGGAGAAACCGAAAGTTTCGGCAGTTTCCCTTGCGATTTTCTCGACAGTGTGCCATTTGTGTATATCTTTCGGGGTGACATCTTCCGTACCGTTGGGGCGTTTAATATTTACAGCCATTTTTTATCAGCCTTTCTTTACATAAAAATTGTCCCCATAGACGGGGACAACAGGTGAATAAACATTTGTCCTTATATATTATATTCCGGGAGTGCCGACCTCCCGCCAGTCGAGGTCACCACGTTCGAGGGCGAGAATGAGAGCTTCTGCGGTTGCGATATTTGTTGCAACGGGTACGTTGTGAACGTCGCAGAGTCTGAGAAGGTTCATGTCGTTTGCATCAGTAACCTTGGGGTTATTGGGGTCTCTGAAAAACAGAAGCACATCGACCTCGTTGCATGAAAGGAGGGCGAGAATCTGTTCTGCACCGCCTCTGCCGCTTAAATAGCGTTTAATGGGCAGTCCCGTAGCTTCGCTGACCTGTTTTCCTGTGGTGTTTGTGGCGATTAAAGAATGTTTTGAAAGTATTCCGCAGTATGCACTGCAAAACTGTACCATAAGTTCTTTTTTTGCATCATGTGCGATTATGGCAATTTTCATAATATCTGTCCTTTCCCCGCTTTGCGGATTTATTTTAATCATGCCGTTTTGACTGTAAGCGGAACGAAATCTCCGCCGAGGCGTTTGGCTATTGCGTCAAAAGCTCTTAAAGCAGCCGAATCTGTCGGAATAGGGTTACCTTTTCCCGTAGCGACGGTCATTCTGAAATCATCGGGAACGACACCGATAAGCTGAACGCCTATTTTGTCGATTATCTCGTCGAGGTTTGTAACGAGGGCATCGCCTATGACTTTTTTGCTTATTTTGTTTATGATAAGTCGCTGGCTTTTGTTTCCTCTGTTATAGAACTCATCTGACATAAGGCTTGCATCTCTGACGCATACGGGGTCAGGGGTAGAGAGGACGAGGATAAGGTTAGCCTGTTCGACGATATCAAAGACGTGTGAGTTAATGCCTGCGCCCGTATCAATGATTATGTACTCAAAATATTTTTTGATAGAGCGGCATATTTCGACGATTTGTTCAGCGGTAACGCTTGTAAGAGTTTTCGGGGCGCAAAGGAGGTTGAGGTTGCTTGCCATAGGGACATCAGCGATAGCGTCGAGGGGCTTTTTCTTACCGTTGAGGACATCGCCGAGGTCATATTTTATAGAATTTTCCATACCGAACATGATATCGAGGCATCGCAGACCGAAATCGAGTTCAATCAAAAGGGTTCTGTGACCTTGTTTGGCGAGGGCGTAGCCGATACCTGCACAGACAGTGGATTTACCTGTACCGCCCTTGCCTGACGTGACAGCAATTATTTTAGACATTTGAAATCCTTTCTGTTTCGCAGACCGAGATAAAAAATACACGGAAAAGAAACATGATAAAATCTTAATTTACATTATAACACAAAAAATCTGATTTGTCAAAGGAGTTTTTTGTGAATAAGAGAAAATTGTACAAATATATATATTTCAGGATTTTCGCTTGTGCATAATGCACAATGATTATTTTAAATTTTGAACTATCTTATTTACAGTTTTCTCGATACCGCAGCCGTTTTCGTCAATTGTTATATCGGCATATTTTTCATAGAGGTTTTTTCTTTCTCTGAAAAGTTCGTAGAGTTTCTGACCTTTTCTGATAACAACGCCTCTGTTTTTAATATTTCCGAGGCGGTATTTTAATTTTCTGTAATCGAGTTTAAGGTACACGATTGTTCCGATTTCGGAAAGATTTTTCATGGCATCTTCACCGTACACGACACTTCCGCCCGTAGCGATTACGGAATTATCCGCCTTTAAACGGCTTATTATGCGGTTTTCGGTTTCGATGAATCCGTCAACGCCTTCTGATTCGATAATATCTTTGAGGAGTCTTTTTTCCTCCTGCTGGATAATCAGGTCGGTGTCGATAAAATGGTAACCGAGGATTTTTGCGAGGATAACGCCGATGGTACTTTTTCCGACAGCGGGCATACCGATTAATATTATATTATTTTTCATAAAAATTATTCCTTCTGAATCTGAAATAAATTTGAGACAGCAATCAAAAAAGCTTAAAACAGGCATATCCGCCTGCAAAAAACAAAGTTCCTATAACATTTTATACTTTTTTGTGAGATTTGTCAATAGCAAAGAGAAAAGATTATAATATTTCATTGTTTGTTCAAATATTTTCTTGACAAAATAAAATTATTGTGTTAGTATATACAGGGTGAAAATTATGCATGAATTTATATATTCTCTTGACAACAAGCGTTATCATACGCTTAATTATCATCTGAGGAAAAATTTCGGCATGAAAATATATAAAGCCGTCATAGACGGAGGATTCACCTGCCCGAATATTGACGGTTCAAAGGGGAAGGGCGGCTGTATATTCTGTGACGGAGGAAGCGGATACTTCACACATTCGGGATTATCCGTGAGAAATCAGCTTGAAACGGAATATCAGCGCATATCGTCAAAATACGGAGATGTTCCCGTTACAGCATATTTTCAGGCAAATACAAATACTTATGCACCTGTTGAAAAACTGCGGGAACTTTATTTTCAAGCGATAGATTTTCCGCATACTTTCGGAATTTCAATAGGTACAAGGGCGGACTGCCTTTCAGATGATACATTGGAGTTGTTAAAGGAGATAAATAAAAAAGTTTATCTGACTGTTGAACTCGGTATGCAGACCGTCCATGAAAAAACTATATCTTCAATAAACCGATGCTGTACGCACGGAGAGTTTTTGAACGGATATTACAGGCTCAGAAATAACAGCATAAGGGTATGTATTCACATAATTAACGGCTTGCCTGATGAAACTCCTGAAATGATGCTCGAAACCGCAAGGCAGACCGCAGTTTTAAAGCCTGATGCAGTCAAAATACAGATGCTCCATGTAATACAGGGTACGGCATTAGCGGAAAAATATATTGAATCACCGTTTCATCTTCTCACTATGGAGGAATATATTGATATAGTTATAAGACAGCTTGAAATTCTTCCGCCTGAAACGGTTATTGAGAGAATTACAGGTGACGGCGACAGAAAAAAATTAATCGCTCCGTTGTGGACGGTTAATAAGATAGCTGTACTCGGTGCGATTGACAAGCGCATGAAAGAACTTGACACATGGCAAGGGAAATTTTTTTAATATAATATCAGGAGGTTTTATATGAAGTACGGACTTGTCCTTGAAGGCGGTGCTATGAGAGGTTTATTCACAGTAGGCGTTCTTGATGTTCTTATGGAAAATAATATAAAATTTGACGCAATTACAGGCGTTTCGGCAGGTGCGGCTTTCGGCTGCAACTATAAGTCTGAACAGAAAGGCAGAGCAATAAGATATAATCTCCGCTTTTGCCGTGACAAAAGATATTGCAGTGTTGAATCATTAATCAGGACAGGTGATATGTTCGGTGCGGAATTTTGCTACCACACAATCCCTGATAAGCTCGATATATTTGACCGTGATGCCTTTAAAAATAATCCTGCGGAGTTTTATGCCGTATGCACTGATGTAGAAACAGGCAGGGCGGTATATCATAAATTCAATCATATGGACTATACAGAGCTTGAATGGATAAGAGCGTCCGCATCTATGCCGTTAGCCGCAAGAATAGTGAATATAAACGGCAGAAAACTGCTTGACGGAGGAGTTTCCGACTCGATACCGCTTGAATTTATGGAGAAAAACGTCTGCGATAAAAATATAGTTATTCTCACTCAGCCGAGGGGATATGTCAAGAAAAAAAGCCGCAGTCTCTCAATGATTAAAAGTATTTACAGGAAATATCCGAATTTTATAAAAGCCTGTACCATAAGGCATAATGTATATAATCATGAACTTGCATATGTAGATAATTCCGAAAAAAACGGCAGGAGTTTAGTTATAGCACCGCCCGAAAAGCTTCCCATAGGTCATATTGAACACAATCACGAAGTATTGCTTGAAGTCTACCGCATAGGCAGAAATACCGCAAATGATATGCTCAGTGACATTAAAAATTTCATGAAATAAAAATACCCCCGAAAGGGGGATTTTATTTTTTGCATATGTAAAACCATTTGCAGTCAGCGCAGATATTTTCGAGACCGCATGATATAATTTTTTCAGCAAATTTTTTTAGTTCGCTCCATTTTATGACAGAATTACTTTCAAGACTGCAATTTTCCATAACGGCATTATCATAGTGCAGAACTTTTTCGCTTGCACACACACCATTTATATTATGGGGACATTTACTGCATATTACATCGGCATTTTCAGTAATGCACACAAATGGGTCTGAACTTTCGAGGATATTTATTATATTCCGCATATTTTCGGTAAATTCGGGGGAATATCCTTTCCCCTCAAAAAACTGTATGCAGAGAGCATGGTGCGGACGGATTTTATATATTTGCATATTTTTTTACACTGTGGGATACTGCGACAGCGATTGCAAGTTTTGCCAAATCAGGGATAAGAAACGGAATAACACACCATTCAAGGGCGGTTTTGAGAGTTATTGCCTCAGCCTGTTTAGCGTATACCTGCATGAACCATACAGTTCCGAAAGCGTAGCAGAGGACAAGACCTATGATGAGAGCGATTACTTTTATGGCTGTATTTTTTGAGAATAAATCATCTTTTGCAACACTTTCGATAAGCCAGTAAAATAATCCTGAAATTAAAAATCCGACGATATATCCGCCCGTAGTGCCGAGGATTATTCCCATACCGCCTGTAAATCCGGCGAATACAGGAATACCAATCATTCCGAGGAATATATATACAAGTATGGCGAATGTACCTTTTTTTCCTCCGAGAATCAGCAGAGAGCAGAACATTGCAAAGGTCTGCAAAGTGAAAGGCACAGAACCTATCGGAATTGAAATCCATGAGCAGACTGCAATCATGACAGACATAAGAGCAGTGAGGACAAGTTCTTTTGTGGTGAATAATTTTCGGTTGGCAGTAACAGTTTGTGACATAGAAACCTCCTGTTGAAATTGAAATAATTTTACAAGAGATATTATATCATGTTTTTTTGCGAATGTCAACCCTTATTTAAAATAAAGTTGACATTATTTTTGTTTCCGACAAATGCACATTTTTTTGTGCATAACGTATAAATTTTATCTCCGTAATTGTATGTATTGACAAAAACAATTTTCAGGAATATAATATTATTAAAAACTAAAAGGAGATTAAATTATGAAAGATAAAAATGCAGACCTTACAGAAGGTCCTTTGCTTAAAAAAATTATAGTATATACAATTCCTATAATTCTCACAGGCGTTTTACAGCTTTTGTTCAATGCCGCAGATTTGGTAGTAGTGGGGCAGTATTGCGGAAGTATATCAGTTGCCGCAGTAGGTTCAACAAGTGCGGTCATAAATCTTATGGTAAATCTTTTCATAGGGCTTTCGGTCGGCGCAGGCGTTACCGTTGCCCACGGTCTTGGAGCAGGCAGAGATGAGGACGTAAGCCGCACAGTACATACAGCCATTCCAACTGCACTGATAAGCGGAGCATTACTTACAGTTGCAGGTGTTGCAGATGCCGAAAAAATGCTGATTCTTATGGGAACACCCGATGAGGTTCTTCATCTTTCCGCCCTGTACATGAAAATATATTTCTGCGGAATAATTTCGAGCATGATATACAATTTCGGCTCGGCAATACTCCGTGCGGCAGGAGATACAAAAAGCCCCCTGATATTCCTCACAGTATCGGGATTTCTGAATGTATTCCTTAACCTTATATTTGTGCTTGGATTCAATCTTGATGTAGCAGGAGTTGCTCTTGCAACGTCAATTTCGCAGACACTTTCGGCAGGACTTGTAATACGTTCGCTTATGAAACGTGATGATGCCTGCAAACTGCATCTGACAAAACTAAGGATACACAAAAGGCAGTTTATAAGAATATTACAGATAGGATTTCCCGCAGGAATACAGGGTGCATTGTTTTCGATATCGAATGTTATAATACAGTCGTCAGTAAATTCATTTGGTTCTGTCGTGATGTCAGGAAATGCCGCAGCTATGAACATTGAAGGGTTTGTATATATCTCCATGAACTCGATAAGTCAGACTGCATTGAATTTTACAGGTCAGAATCACGGTGCAAGAAAATATGACAGGATAAGAAAAATTCTTGTAATCTGTCTTGCAACTGTATTTGTCACAGGAATAAGTCTCGGACTTATCGCCTATACATTCGGAAGAAATCTCCTTGCGATATACATAACAGATTCAAAGCAAGCCATAGAATATGGTATGATAAGGCTTGCATACATCTGCATACCGTATTTTTTGTGCGGACTTATGGACGTTTCAACAGGCATGATAAGGGGCATAGGCTATTCGGTAATGCCCATGATAATAACAGTCGCAGGAGTATGCGGATTCAGAATCATGTGGATATACAAGATATTCACCATGCCGCAGTACCACACACTGCAGAGTTTATATCTTTCTTATACGATTTCATGGAGTGTAACATTTTTGACGGAACTTGTTGTATTTTTAATCATACTCCACAAGATGAAAAAGAAATCTACTTTGATTCGTTGATTAATTTCATTCTGTACTGAAAAGCCGCCTGTTCCTGTTTATTATTTCCGAACTCATAATAAACATGGTCTTTAATGGCATCAGGAAGATACTGTTGTCTGACATAATTATTCTTATAATTATGCGGATACAGATAATTCTGACCGACAGTTTCAGCCCCCTGACCGTCAAAGTGTTTATTTTGCAGATGTCTCGGAAATTCGAGCCTGTCGCAGTTTTTTAAATCTTCAATTGCCTTGTTCACAGCCATATATGAACTGTTTGATTTAGGGGCAGTCGCAAGAAGCACAATTGCCTCAGCTATGGGGAGTTTAGCCTCAGGCAGTCCAAGCTGGAGGGCGGAATCAACACAGGCTTTTGTTATAACTATTGCCTGCGGATAGGCAAGACCCACATCTTCACTTGCTATGCAAAGCAATCTCCTGCAAAGCGGAAGAATATCACCTGCTTCAATAAGTCTTGCGGCATAGTGGAGGGCGGCATTTTCGTCCGAACCCCTTACGGATTTATGAAAAGCTGATAAAATATTATAATGCATATCGCCGTCACGGTCATACCTCATATTGCTTCTTTGAGCGAGGATTTCGAGGGAACTTGCCGTGACGGTAATATTATCCCCTGAAACTTCACCGCACATTACAGCGAGTTCAGCGGTATTCACAGCTTTTCTGACATCACCGCCGCAGTTGTAGGCGATAGTATTTATAATATCGTCATCAGCGACAATATTTTTCCCCATATCACTGCCCATGATTTTAAAGGCTCTTTTTATTGCAGGGATTAAATTTTCGGCTGAAACGGGACGAAATTCAAAAACGGTACTTCTGCTTATAATTGCATTGTAAACTGCAAAATACGGGTTTTCGGTAGTGGAGGCGATTAATGTTATATCGCCGTTTTCGATATATTCGAGAATGCTCTGCTGTTGTTTTTTATTGAGGTACTGTATTTCATCGAGGTATAATAAAATACCGTTCTCAGCACCGAACGAGCCTATTTCCGAAACTACATCTTTTATATCCGACAAAGATGCATTAGTGCCGTTCAGTTTATGGAGTGACATATTGCAGTTTTCGGCAATAATTCTTGCAACGGTAGTTTTTCCGACTCCCGAACAGCCGTAAAAAATCATATTCGGGACGTAACCGCTTTCGATAATTTTCCGCAAAGGTTTTCCCTTTGCGAGTATATGTTCCTGACCGACAACATCATCAAGAGTTTTCGGTCTTATTCTGTCGGCTAATGGTGCGGACATTTTAATCTCCTTTCTGAAAATATACAACAAAATGAAGCTGGTAACAAAGTGCTTCAAAACTTCCGTCAGATACAGCAGTTGCAAATCTGTTTCCGCCATGACGGTCAGCCCTTAGTAAAAAAGTCATTTTTGTGAGTATATCGTCACGGGTTAGCTGAGATACGGATTTTTTCAGCACATTTTCAATGTTCTGCATATAATTCAAATCTTCGAGTTCCATATCATAAAATAATTTTGTCCAGTTTTTGATTTTCTTATCGCAGAGATATTTTTCGTCTTTATCAGTAAAATATTTTTCACATCTTGTAAGTATAGGCAGATTCATACATTTTTCATTTTTGTCCATAGTAATAAAAATACGGGACAGACAGTTTGTCCGTCCCGCAGGATAAATTATTCGTAAAGCGGATATTTTTCGCAGATAGCGTTCACGCCTGCACGGATTTCATCAGCTTTGTTTTCAAAGTCGGTAGCGCAGAGGTAAATATATTCAGCGATTTTCTCCATTTCCTCAACACCGAGTCCACGGGTTGTAACAGCGGGAGTACCGATTCTGATACCGCTTGTTACGAAAGGCTTTTCGGGGTCATTATGGATAGCATTTTTATTTACAGTGATATAAACTTCATCGAGGCGGTGTTCGAGTTCCTTGCCTGTGATTTTGAATGGGCGGAGGTCAACGAGCATGAGGTGATTGTCAGTACCGCCTGAAACGAGGTTGAAACCTCTCTTTAAAAGACCGTCAGCGAGAGCCTTAGCATTTTCGACAATTCTTTTCTGATACTCTTTAAATTCGGGTTTGAGGGCTTCACCGAAGCAGACAGCCTTTGCAGCGATTGTATGCATCAAAGGACCGCCCTGAGTGCCGGGGAAGATAGCGGAATTTATTTTCTTTGCGAGAGTCTCGTCATTTGTGAGGATAAGACCGCCACGAGGACCTCTTAAAGTCTTGTGAGTAGTAGTGGTAGTAATATCAGCGTAGGGAACAGGTGATTCATGACAGCCTGCTGCAACAAGACCTGCGATATGAGCCATATCAACCATGAGGAGTGCGCCTACTGAGTCAGCGATTTCTCTGAGTTTCTTGAAATCAATAGCTCTTGGGTAAGCACTTGCGCCTGCAACTATAAGTTTTGGCTTATGTTCATTTGCGAGAGCCTGAACGGTATCATAGTTGATAGTTTCAGTTGTATCGTCAAGACCGTAAGAAACGAAGTTGAAGTATTTTCCTGAAAGGTTTACGGGAGAACCATGAGTGAGGTGACCGCCGTCAGCGAGACTCATACCGAGAACGGTATCACCGGGCTGGAGAACTGCGAAATAAGCGGCAGTATTAGCCTGTGCGCCTGAATGGGGCTGAACGTTTGCGAATTTTGCACCGAAAAGTTCCTTAGCTCTGTCAATGGCAATCTGTTCAACGATATCAACGCACTGACAGCCGCCGTAATATCTCTTTGAGGGGTAGCCCTCGGCATACTTGTTTGTGAGGACGCTTCCCATAGCAGCCATAACAGCGGGGGAAACTATATTTTCGCTTGCGATGAGTTCAAGATTTCTCCTTTGTCTTGCAAGCTCCTGATTCATAGCATCGCCCACAGCGGGGTCATATTTTGATACAAAGCCGATTGTATCCATGAGGTCATTGTACATTTCAAACACTCCTTAGTTATATTCGGAAATAAATCCTTTAATTTATGACAATTTAATTATACATCATTTTGAATTATTATGCAAGCATATTTTGAAAATAAAGGATAAAAATTTTTTTATTCATTCTGATAGAGGAATTTTTCCCAGCTGGGATTTGATGAAGTAGAAGATTTTGCATAGAAGCTGAGAATAAGAGAAGCGTCATTTGCGTCTATTTTTCCGTTTCTGTCTACATCGCAGCATTTTTTTCTTGTTTCCGTCAGGGAAACAGGCGTACTTGCAGACAGTTTTGCATATACATTCAGTACATATGAAGCATCAACGGAATTTACGAATCCGTCCGCATCGGCATCTCCGAGAGATGAGAAATAATTTATATCATATGTAAGGATAGGTTTTGAACTGCCTATGGGATAAATGCTGACCTCAGCGGAAGAACCCGAGGCGAAAGCCTCTGAAAGTTCGGTAACAGAAGTCTTGCATGAAGAAGTTATGTCAAGAATTTCCCTTTCAATCTGAAAATCTCCCGAATCATCTCTTACAGATGTCTGTCTGTCTGCGGTTATTGAGACTTTGAGACCGTCAAGCATAACTTTTCCGCTTTTTGCGAAATACTCTGTTCTTTCGGGGATACTGTCGAGGGAGAGTATCATTTTTATATAGAGAGCCTGAATGGTCAGGTCATCTTTTACATTCTTTGCATCACTGCTCCACGCATTGAATCCCACCTGAGTATAGACATCGGGGTGAGTTTCGAGGGAAGAAGTATCTATTGAGGAGAGGTCAACGTCCTGACCGTCCTCCACCTGAATTTCCTGCATTACATTTCCGTCAAAGTCGAGCAAGGTAACGGTATGTGTTACAGTTTCGTCAGCCAGTGAGTTTATCGGGACTGCGCCTGCGAGTGCAGAAACGGCGATAAATGACGAGATAAATTTTTTTAATTTCATATATATCCTCCTGTCTGTTTCCTTAAATTATATCGTATGAAAAAGACGGCGGAAATCAATCCTTATCTTTTTTGTTTTTATTTTTTTTAGTTCTTATTCGGTATGTCACGATACCGCAGACAACGAATGACACGGTAAAGGCAGAGAGTATTATAAGCATTTCAGCCCAGTTGGGGATTTCTGCGAAAGCGGCTGTACTAATCATTTTCGTTTGCACCTTCTGCGACGGCAAGACCTATAATTTTTCCGTAGAAACCTGCGGGGTCATCAAGAACTCTCTGTCCTATGAGTTCGGCATAGTGCATATCGGGGGCATACAGTTTCAAATCCATGAGGTCATATTTGTTGTCTATGCAGCGTATGCGGACATAGCAGCCGTTTTCGAGGGGGGTATATTCCACTCTGACGCCCTTGCCCTTCTGGATTCTCAGGAAATACTTGTCAGCGGCGGCAATGATATTGTCCCTGTAAGATTTGGGGGCATATTTTTTGAGTTCCTTTGCACACTCCTCGCCTTTTTCGAGGAGTATGCAGTTTTTTGCGCTTCCTTCGGGGACAATTTCCATAAGTTCATGTTTTATGAGGTAGTCAAATGATTCCTGATAGGCAAAATAATTTACTATTCCCGAACCGACAGCGATATCATAGAGTTCATCGGCTTCCACCGTAATTTTAACTTTTGAGAGCAGATAGCATATAAGGATATTTATTGAAGGGATATCCTTTATTTCGGTATCTGCAAACTGAGACATTTTGTATATATTTTCGTCCTGCATATTATCACCTTAACAGAAATTAGGATAATCTATCATATGAGATATAACGGCTATATTCACAGCCGCTTCGACGCACGGCACGGCAACGGGGACAACGCACGGGCAGAAATATTCCGAATCCTTTCCGGCAGATGAGCGGTATCTGTAACTCTGGGGCTTGAAAGCGACATTGAGCGTTATGGGCATACCTGATGATATACCGCCCAGAATACCGCCGTGGCGGTTGGTTTTTGTTACTTCACGCCCGTGTTCATCATTCATGAACATATCTTCAATCTGACTTCCCGTCATTCTTGCGGAAGAAAAACCTGTTCCGAACTCTATTCCTCTCACGGCAGGTATTCCGAAAACGAGCTGAGCGATACTGTTGTCAAGACCGTTGAACATGGGAGAGCCTACGCCTGCGGGGATATTGACAGCGGCACATTCGATGATTCCGCCGAGAATTTCGTTATATTCATCGGCTTTTTTAATGTCATCGAGCATAAGCCAGCCTCTTCTGTCGTTTATGACGGGGAAATCCTTTGTTCTTATGCTGAGTATGCCGTCACGCTTTATATTCACGGGGTCGAAGGGATTGTCCTTGAAATTATGTATACCTGCGATATGTGCGCCCACATATATTCCGTGTCTTTCGAGAATCTGACCGCACACAGCACCTGCAAAGCACAGCGGAGCGGTGAAGGATTCCGAAAAGTTGTCGAAATGTCTTACATCGCTGTAACCCTTGTATCTTACTGCGCCTGTATAGTCCGCATGACCTGAGAGGGCAGAATTTGAAAGGTTTATTTTTTCATCTTCCTGCAATGTATTATTCTGAATCAGGGCGCACAAGGCACTTCCTGTTGTGCGGTTATTTTTTATTCCTGAGATTATATGCGGCATTGGCACTCTGATTCTGTTTCCTGAAAGATTAGCGGAAACGGGGAATCTTCTCTGCATAAATTCAGCGATTTTCTCAACATTAATATATTCGCCTGCGGGGAGGTTGTCTATTGTAACGCCTATTGAGTTTCCGTTAGTTTCTCCGAACACGGATACTGATATCCTGTTATTCCATACTGATGACATCTGCATCACCTCCTGCTTTTGTATAGTCTTTAAAGAAATCGGGGTAAGATTTTTCGGCAGCCTGTGCGCCTTTGATTATGACATTTCCCTCACAGCCGAGAGCGGCTATTGCGGCGGACATAACGATTCTGTGGTCGCCGAAACTGTCAACAGTACCGCCTTTGAGTTTGCCTGTGGGAGTGATGACTATACCGTCATCAGTGATATCCGCATGACCTCCGAGGGAATTTATCATGGCGGCAGCGGATTCAAGGCGGTTGCTTTCCTTTATTTTGAGTCTCTGGGCGTTATAGATTCTTGACGGGGCATTTCCGTAGGCGGCCAGTACGGTGAGTACAGGTACGAGGTCGGGGATATCCGAACAGTCCGCCTCGAATGAAGTTATACAGCCATTATAGCACATATTGTCAATAATATCAAGGATTTTTTTATCGCCCTGAACGCTGTCGGGATTCAGATTATTGATATTGACCTGTGAGCCGATGGCATTTGCGACAAAGAAAAAAGCCGCCTGAGAATAATCACCTTCTGTTGTGAGGTTGCAGGGGATATATTTCTGATTTCCCTTTATGAAGAATCCGTTTTTGTTTTCTGATATTACGATACCGTATTTTTTCAGAATATCAATGGTTATATCGACATAGGGGCGTGATTCAAGGTGAGAAGTAAGAATAATTTCCGAATCTCCGTCAAGCAATGGGAGTGCGAACAGCAGACCTGTTATGAACTGTGAGGAGACATTTCCCTCTACTTCATATTTTCCGCTTCTGAGTTTTCCCGATATGCTGAACGGCATTGTATTGTTATAATTAAAATTTATGCCGTTTTTGCTTAATTCTCTGACATAAATATCAATCGGACGCTGAGGGAGTCTGCCTTTTCCGAGAAATTCGGAATTTATACCGAGTGCGGCGGCAACAGGGATAATAAATCTGAGGGTTGAACCGCTTTCGTTGCAGTCTATAACGGCACTGTCGGGGATATTTCCGATACCTTTAACGGTAATAATTTCGCCGTTCACATCAAATTCCGCACCGAGGGCGGACATGGCATTTAAAGTAGCTTGTATGTCATTGGACATGGTAATGCCTGAAAGCACTGAAACACCGTCAGCGAGAGCGGCACATATTATAGCTCTGTGGGCGCAGCTTTTCGAGGCAGGAATATTTATATCGCCCTTTAAGACGGAGGGTTTTATGAGCATATCCATTTATCAGCCCTCCATTAACTTTTCAAATTCAGCGACAGAAGCCTTACATATTTCAGCCCTGCCGATTTCGGGGCATATTATATAGTTTATGTTCTGAAATTCACGTTTTTTATCTTTTGAGCAGAACGGAAGGAGTTCATTCATGGGGGCATCGGTATTTGTGGGGAGGTTATATTTTTCCACGCATTTTTTAAGTCTGTCGGAAAGTTCCTGAGAACATAATTTTTCGGTTATGATGCACATACCGGCGGAAACGCCCATACCGTGGGTATAGTTTGTATAGTGATGCCAGCCCTCGACAGCGTGACCGAGAGTATGACCGAAATTGAGAATCATTCTTTCGCCCGTATCAAATTCGTCATGTTCAACGACATCACGTTTTATGTCAATGCAGGTATAGACGAGTTCGTCCATTACATCGCTGATATCCGATATATTATGATTTTCGATAAGTTCAAACAGATTCCTGTCACGAATCATGCCGTATTTTATAGCCTCAGCCATACCGCATGAGAGTTCTTTCTGCGGGAGGGATTCAAGTACGTCGCTGTCGCAGATGACGAGAGCAGGCTGTTTGAAAGCACCGACAAGATTTTTTCCGCCTTTTATGTCAACGGCAGTTTTTCCGCCTACTGATGAATCTATCTGGGCGAGGAGAGTTGTTGGAATCTGGACAAAATCAATTCCTCTGAGGAATGATGCAGCCGCAAAGCCTGTGATATCGCCCACAACGCCTCCGCCGAGAGCGATGAGGAAATCGCTTCTTGTGATATTTTTTTCGCAGAGGAAGTCGTATATGTCACTGAGAGGGTTTAAATTTTTTGAATGTTCGCCGTTAGGGAAAACGAACACATCAGCCTGAATGTCATAATCTGCGAGTGACTTAACAAGACGCTGAGCATAGAGGTTATTTACGATATCGTCGGTTATGATGACGGTTTTTTTTGATTTGAGTGCGGAAGATATAAATTTTCCGCATATGTCGAGACTGCCTCTTTCGATAATGATATCGTAGGGGGAGCTTGTACGGACGGTAATAGTTTTCATTTTATCCTGCCTCTCTGAAAGTATACTTTCAAACAAATTCTTGACTAAATTATAACATATCACATATGTAATGTCAAGCAAGCATGATAATTTTTTGATAAATAAAGGGAAGGCGGTGTTAAAAAACGACAAAAAAATCCTGCTTGCAAGAAACAAGCAGGAGAAAAAATATGGCGCGGATCGAGAGATTTGAACTCTCGCGCCGGTTTCCCGACCTACTCCCTTAGCAGGGGAGCCCCTTCACCACTTGGGTAGATCCGCA
>ODAI013701413.1_pt1 | contig 36930 bp, 30 predicted proteins | sample 1539321 | NCBI WGS metagenome assembly ODAI01 (sample SAMN02144231, study PRJEB22623) | gut metagenome | biome: sheep rumen | host: Ovis aries | place: New Zealand
AGGCTCAAACCCTTCTCCGACGTGGAACTCCCCAACTACCACGCCGAAGACGAGACCGACTACAACCGCACCCACGAGGCTACAATATTCGCCGACGTAACATGGAATTTCGCGCCCAAACTGTACCTCACACTCGGCATCAGGGGCATTTATGAAATGTCGCAGACCGGCTATTCGTCCACAAGCCTCAAAGCACCATTGCTCGAACACATCCTATACAACACCACCAACGGCGAAATAGCGTGGACCGACAAGGATTACAAATCGTGGGTGGGACGCGCCGTTGTAAGTTGGCTGTTCAACAAGACCCACAACCTCTACATAAGCGCATCCAAGGGACGACGTCCGGGCATGTTGTACTTCAATTACAAGGCTGACGACATCGTATCTCTCAATCCCGAACTCACATACAGTTACGAACTCGGCATCAAGGGACGTTCCAAATACGGACACCTCTCATACGGCATCGCAGCATATTATTACGACTGGAAAAACTTCCAGACATCCGTTGCGGCACGCGGCGCGGCATCATCCACTGGCTCGCTCACATACGTATCCGACGACAACGGCAACGCATACGGCAGGGGCGTGGAACTATCGGCAACATACACTTTCAACAACAACGTAAGCATATTCGCCGATTTTTCGTACTCCGGCGGTACATTCCGAAGCAAAGACATGAACGGCAACAAGCAAGCCATTGCCGGCAACAAATTCCCATTGATGCCCGAATATATGTTTGATATGGGTCTCAATTGGAAACGCGAACTCTCCGGCAGCAAGGTGATATACTTCTACCCGTCGTTTTACACGCAATCAAAGACATTCTTCGACGTAGCCAACAACCCCGAACTCGTACAAGGCTCGTACCTGCTTCTCAACGCCAACGCCGGAATCCAATGGACCAAACGACGCATCACTTACGATGTAGGCATCTACGGACGCAACATCACCAACACACAATACGTGGTGGACGGCGGCAACGCTGGCGAGGTAGTGGGACTGCCAACATTCGAGGTCGGCGCACCAGCCACTTACTACCTGTCGTTCAGGATGCACATCAAATAGCATTGCGATTTTTTTTATACGAATCCCAAAAAAATACTTGCAAATCACGACATTTTGCACTATTTTTGCGCTTTAAAATTCCAAAAAACAGGAAGCAATGTCGTCAACAATTACAAAAAAAATCACACTCGCAATATTCTTTGCGCTCATTACAATAGCAGTGCAAGGACAAATTATCGTGTCCGGCACCGTAAAGACCGAAAAAGGCGTCAACTTGGTAGGCGCATACATTACCGTCGATAGCACCAACATCGCAACACTCACCGACCTCGACGGCAAATTCACTCTATCAATACCCGAAAAGTACGCCAACCACAACGTCGCAATCAACTATGCGGGATACGTATCAAAGACCATCAAGGCTCAATCTGGCGCATACGACATCCAACTGATGGACAAGGAGACGCAATCCATCGAAGAAATTATGGTAAGCACTCAGAAACGTCTCCAACGTCTCATCGATGTGCCTATCACAGAAAGCATCATAGACTCCACAAAAATCCGCCAGACGGGTCTCTATCGCATAGACGATATGTCCAACTTCGTGCCCGGATTCTACGCATCCACCCACACAGCCCAACATATTTTATACAACATCCGTGGCGTAAGTTCCAGCGGTGTAGAGAGTTACGGGCAATCGCGTATTTCGGTGTACCTGAACGGTGTATCAATATCGAGAATACAGACCGCCAATATGGAGCAATACGATATGGACAAAGTAGAAATTGTGAAAGGCCCGCAGGGAACGCTTTTCGGACGCGGCGCGGAACTCGGCGCGGTCGGTTACCACAGCAAAAAGCCAGCAGACGAATTTTCGGCAAGCATAGCCACTTCATACGGCAACTATAATCAGCGCAAGGTCGTAGGCGTATTGAACACGCCGTTGGGTTCAAGCATCGCCAATAGGCTTGCTATGTGCTACAACGCCCACGACGGATTCATCAAAAACAGCGTCGGCGGACGCCTCAACGGTCAGAATACCATCGCGCTGCGCAACTCCACAACATTCAAAATCGGCGACAATTTCAAACTCGACCTTATGTTTGACTACCAGCACGACGACAACCCCGGCACATCGTACCAAAGCAAGACTCAGTATGACGACAAAGGCTCAACCATAACAACCGACAAGTCGCCATTCACCACCGCATCGCTCACCCACGGCTCACAACTATACACCAAACGCGATATGGGCGGCTTCAACGCTCAATTTGACTGGGACATCAGCAAGCATTTCGACATTATCAACGTGTCGGGCATCCGCGCCCACAATAGCGACGAATATTACGACATCGACGGCTCTCAACTCAGAATCCTCGACGGACACGATATGAGCAAGGGCTTCCAAGTGAGCGAGGAACTCAGGGTAAACTGGTCGCTCGGTGAAAAAAATGAAATTACCGGCTCTCACAAAATAGCAGGATTTTTCGGCGGCTCATATTTCTACGAAAGGGCAAGACACCGCTTTGTTTTTGAGGGCAACCTCCGATACATATACCCGCTCACATTAGGCAAGAACCTCCGTACATCGCTCGCATCGCTCCCCGAAAGAATCATCACCAACATCCAAAACCTCGTAGTGGCGTGGGCAGAACCTGTAAAGGCAGCCCATCCCGAAAATGCAGAGGAAATAGATATGATTTGCGGCGAATTTAACCAAATAGCATCCCAGCGCATCCGCGAGCAGGTAAACACGCTGTTTGCCAAATGGTTTGACGTAATATATTGGGAGGAGACCCCAGACTTCTTTGAAGACACAAAAACTACCATCAGCAGTATCCTTATGCAGAGCATGGAGGACATGGCGGAACAATACCCCTTGTTCTACAAACTCCTCCAAGACGACGGACAAGATATGACCGGCGTATTGGAAGAACTCAATATCGGCGAAGGATTTGCAACCCTCGCACCCTACTCCAACGTGTCGCTCGACGAAGACCATTATGAAAACGAAACCGACTACAACCGCACATACGAGGCGAGCGTATTTGCCGACTTCACCTGGAATATCTACAAACGACTCTACCTCACCGCAGGCCTCCGCAGCACATACGAAACCCTCAAAACAGGCTACTACTCGTCGAGTATGATTGCGCCGGTATTGGGTTCTATCATCTTTGCCAACACAGGCGACAAGACCGTATGGACCGACAAAAAATATCAGTCGCTCGTAGGCCGCGTCGTATTGAACTGGATGCCCAACGGCACACACAACATCTACCTCAGCGCGGCGCGTGGTCGTCGTCCGGGTATGATTTATTATGATTACAATCCCGATGACATCATCTCGCTAAGCCCCGAGACCACAACGAGTTACGAACTCGGTATCAAAGGCAGGAGCAAGTACGGACACCTTACATACGAAGTGGCTGTATATTACTTTGATTGGCAACACTTCCAGACCCTCGTCATAGGCAGGGAAGCGAGAGAATCGGGCGCATTGTCGTACCAATCCGACGACAACGGCAAGGCGTATGGCGCAGGCACAGAAATGTCAGGCACATACACCTTCAATCCAAACATAAGCATCTTCGCCGACTTTGCATACACCGGCGGCACTTTCAGCGACAAGGATATGAAAGGCAACGAACAGGGTAACTCCGGCAACCATTTTGGAATGACGCCTCAATACACTTTTGATATGGGTTTCAACTGGAAACACCCGATTTCCAGCAACAAGACCATATATTTCTACCCGTCGTTCTATACGCAGTCTAAGATGTTTATAGACGACAACAACACCCCCGAATACACCCAAAGCGCATACATAATCTTCAACGCAAACGCCGGATATATGTTCACACGCGGCAGGGCTACATACGACATCGGCATATACGGTCGCAACATCACCAACACCAAGTACCTCACCGATGCCGGCAACGGCGGCGAAGTGCTCGGTCTGCCGACTTACGAAATAGGCTATCCCGCCACCATCAACCTCTCTTTCAGAGTGCAATGGAAGTAATAGCCATAAAAAATGCACATTTTCATTTTTGAAACATTCGATTTGCCTATCCCGTCATTTCCACGTAACTTTGCAGCATCAAAGGAAATGAATAATCAGACATGCAACTTCACGAACTTATCAAGCAAGACATACGTTACAAGGAGGCTCTCAATGCTTGTATGAACTGCGGAATGTGTACCGCAGTGTGTCCGGCGGCGGAGTTTTCCGACTACGACCCGAGGATTTTGCTCAACCTCGTGCAGAGCGAGGACGACGAAACTCTCGAAAAACTTATGAAATCCGATTACATCTGGCTCTGCGGACAGTGCATGAGTTGCAAGACCCGCTGTCCGAGGGGCAATGTGCCGGGACTTATGATCAATGTATTGCGCCGCTATTCGCAGGAACTCGGATATTTTACCGAGAGCCGACGCGGCAGGCAGCAATACGCCCTCCACAAAGTATTGAACGGCAACGTCCTGGGACGCGGCTACTGCATCGTGCCCGACGCCGTGAAGCCCGAACTCCACCCCGAACAAGGTCCCGTATGGGAATGGGTTTACAGAAATATGGACGAATTTTATGACCGCATCGGCGCAAACCTCCGCAAACCCGGCCCCGGCGTATTGCGCGAAATCGACAAGGATTCTCTCGCCGAACTCAAATCAATCTACGACGAAACCGGCGCAACCGAAATGGGCGAAAAAATCGAAAAATTTTCCATCCAAAAAGCCGAACAACTTGGCTACGACACCGACGACGAAAGCGGCATGGACAAGTATTTTCTTGACATTTATAAAGGAAAGATTTAGAGATTTAATGAGGAAAATTAAAAATTAAGACTTAAAAATTAAAAATTTAGAATTGAAAATTAAAAATTAAGAATTGAAACCAGTCATTTTTAATTTTTACTTTTTAATTTTTAATTACAATTATAATTACAAACGACAATGCAAAATCTATATACAGTCAACAAGAATTACCGCAAGGAGATTGCGGACGACAAATATTATTATGCGCGGAGTTGTATCCGTCAAAATTTTTTCCCGGGCAGCGAGGTTACGTTCCTCAATATCTTGAAGAACGACTTGCAGCGGGATGTTTTTGACGATCCGCGCCACACCACTTGCACTGGCATTGCGTATCACTCCGACGTGATTCCATTCAACACCATTCAGACCGTGGTAGCAAGGCATTTTGCGCTGATGAGCGAACACGGATACGAAAATTTCATTGCCTCGTGCGTTACGAGTTTCGGCATGTACATCGAGATTACCGAAACGTGGAAACATTTTCCCGAACAGCTTGAGCAAATCCGCGAACACTTGAAGAAGGCGACGGGGCGCGAGTTCCTCCTCCCCAAAAACATCGCCCATACAAGCGACATCGTTTACAAATACCGTATGAGGATTGCCGAGCAAATGAAGTACCCGCTCATCAACGCCAAGACCGGCAAGCCGCTCAAAATAGTTGACCACATCGGCTGCCATTATGCCAAGATGTTTCCAGCTAATGGCGAAGGCGGCGCAGAGTTCACGCAGGTGTTGCAAGGTATGATAAAGGCGTGGGGCGGCGCAACGGTGGATTATCCCGAGCGCAGGCATTGCTGCGGATTTGGATTCAGGCAATATCTTGTGCAGGCGAATCGCGGATACTCGGTGTCAAATTCCAAGAAAAAATTTGAATCGATGCAGCCTTACGAGCCTGACGCAATTGTCGCCAACTGCCCCGGCTGCGCGATGTTTATGGATCGTTGGCAATACACCCTCAACGAAATGCAAGGCACTCGCTACGGCGCAGACAATACAATGATTCCCGTACTCACATACGAGGAGTTGGCGGGTCTTGTATTGGGTTACAACCCATGGGACTTGGGATTACAGATGCACCAAGTAGATGTAACGCCGTTGTTGGACAAGATGGGCGTCCCCTACGACCCCAACGAAAAATACCGCTCCCGCAGCGGTCGGCAAATCGGCAGTTACACGCCACAACAATCACGATAATCGACAATTGACAGTTAACAATTAACAACGAGAATTAATTAACAACGAATTAAACAAAATAAACAAATAGACTTACAGAATTTTTTATTAATACGAAGCCGCAAGCGGCATACGAATACAAACTAAGTTCAATTGAATTAGTATTCGTTTTATTCGTAAATTAAAACAAAGTGTTTTAATTTTTAATTCGATAAAAAAAATAATTTGTTTTATTAGTTTAATTCGGTGTTAAAAAACAATACAAAAGAAATGAAAAACATCGTAATAATCGGCGGAGGCATAGCGGGCGTGGAAGCGGCGTGCGTATTGGCGGAGAGCGGCAACCACGTTACAATCATTGAACGCAGCGACAAGTTGGGCGGCAAACTCAACGACTGGTACTGCCTCTTCCCGGATTTCAAAAAATCGGAGGTGGTATTAGACTATATGAAAAACCGCCTCAAAAATTTTGACGTGGAGGTCAAACTAAAATCCACAGTAGAAAAAGCCGAGCCAAACGGCGACGGTTGGTACATCTATACCGGCAATGTAAGGTATGCCGCCGACGCTGTGGTATTGGCTACGGGCTACGAACTTTTTGACGCGAGCCGCAAGGAGGAACTCGGCTACAAAATCTACGACAACGTTTATACACAGGCCGACATCGAGGCAAAATTCAAGGCTGGCAACCTGCAGACCACCTACGGCAAAGACCCCGAGCGCATCGCCATCGTGCATTGCGTAGGCTCCCGCGACGAAAAATGCCACAATATGTATTGCTCAAAGGTTTGCTGCGTGACGGGCGTCAAACAAGCCATCGAACTCGCCAAGGCAATGCCTCAGACACAGATTTTCTGTTTCTACATGGATTTGAGGATGTACGACAAGCATTTTGAAGAACTCTACCGCTCGGCGCAGGAGCATCACAACATCCAATTCATCCGTGGACGCGTATCCGAAGTGAGCGAGACCAACGACAACCGCCTGTCTATCAAGACAGAAGACACTTTGTCGGGGCGTCCGATGAAGATGAAATTGGATATGATAATCCTCCTTGCCGGAATGGAAGCCAAGAAAAACACCCGCGAAATCGCCCAAAAATTTGACGTGGAGACCGAAGAATCGGGATTCCTGCGCTCCAAAGATTTCCACATCGGCGCGGGCATCCTAAGCAAGAAAGGCGTTTTTGCAGCCGGCACTTGCATTTCGCCAATGTCAATCAAGGAGACGATAGAAAACGCACGGAGTTCGGCGTTGCAAGTTAATGAATACCTTAAAACACTGTAAACTATGGACTTCGGTTTTTCTACATTGGAGACACGCTCGATAGAGTACGACCATTTTGACCGAAAACTCATCGAGTACCTTTTGCAATACGAGCCGAGCCTCTTGGTGTGCCTCTCGTGCGGCGGCTGCACCGCCACTTGCAGCGCGGGCAATCTCACCGACTTCAACATCCGGCGCATCCAACTGATGGTGAAACGCGGCGAGACCGACACCCTCCGCGCCGAAATCGACAAGTGCATGCTCTGCGGCAAATGTATGCTCATCTGTCCCCGTGGCGTCAACCTGCGCAACGTCGTGATGCTCATTAAGAAAAAATTAACAATGGACAATGGAAAATTGACAATTGACAATCGTAAATCGTAAATCATAAATCAAAAATGAATTTCAGCGATTATTTTTACTATCCGTTTTTGATAGGCACGATATTTCTGTTTGTAGTCGTGATTGGAAGGTTCGTAAAGTGGTTTGTCGGACTGTCCAAAATCGACAAAATCCGCGTGCGCATCGGGCTGTTTTCGATGAAGACGTTGCAATCCGTGTGGGAGAGCATACGGGAAGGATTGTTGCACCACAACATCTTCAAAACCAACAAGATGCTCGGATATATGCACATGAGTTTGGCTTTCGGATGGTTTTTGTTGATAGTGGTGGGGCATTTTGAGGCGTCGAGCTATCACGGCTCAATGTTTTTCCCATTCCAAGAATCGGTATTTTTCAGATATTACGTAACGGAACCCACTGATTTCCCAGGACATACGTTTTTCAACTATGCAATGGAAATCTTGCTGTTTTTCGTATTGAGCGGCGTGATGCTGGCGTATTTCAAGCGGTTTAGGAGCAAGACATTCGGCATGAAACGCACCACGCGGATGCGCTACGGCGACAGGATTGGACTCACGGCGCTGTGGTTGATATTCCCAATGCGATTCCTGTGCGAAACCTTCACGGCAGGCGTTTATCATAACGGCAGCCCGATTTTTAATTCGATTGGCGATTGGTTTGCGTCCTTCGGCAACCTCCAACCGTGGCTCCACCCTTTGTGGCTCACATATTCGGTGGTATTGGGAACATTTTTTGTGGCGATGCCTTTCACGAGGTATATGCACATTTTTGCCGAAATCAACCTTATTTTCCTGCGCAACTGGGGCGTTACGCTCAAGGAACGCCGCGTTACAACTTTCACATTGGCAGAGGTTTACAGTTGTTCGAGGTGCGGCATTTGTATCGACGCCTGCCAGCTCAACCTCGCCGGCATCAAAAATTCACAGTCGGTATATGTCCTCAAAAACATCCGCAACAAAAACCTGACTGACGAAGTCCTATTCAACTGCCTATTGTGCGGCAAGTGTCAGGAGGCGTGTCCCGTTGGCATCGACGTCAACAAACTCCGTATCACTCAGCGCATTGAGACCACCAAACAATACAATTCGTCCTACGACTATCTGGAGACAGGCAAGGCCAAAAAGACCGACCTCATATATTTTGCTGGCTGCATGACTCACCTCACGCCGTCCATCAAAAAATCCATGCTCCGAATCCTCAACACAGTTGGCGAAAATTATTGGTTTATGGACGAAAACAAGGCTCCGTGCTGCGGCCGTCCGCTGATGTTGGCGGGTCAATACGACGCTGCGCAAAAGTTGATTGACAACAATACAAAGATGATTCTCGATTCGGGCGCAAAGAGGCTGTTGGTTACGTGTCCGATTTGCTACAAGGTCTTCAAGGAAGACTACCAACTGCCTAACGTTGAGGTACTTCACCACTCTGAATACATCCTCGAACTCGTCAAGAGCGGCCGCCTGAAAGTGAACGCCTCCGACCTCCGCGCCGTCTATCACGACCCCTGCGAACTCGGTCGCGGCAGCCACATCTACGAACAGCCCCGCGAACTCCTCGCCTCCACCCTCACCCTCGTCCCGATGGACCGCGAACGCGAAAAAGCCCTCTGTTGTGGCGGAAGCCTCGCCAACACCAAAATCTCAATGGCGGAGCGCGACGTCCTCGCCGGCAAGGCAATGGAAGAATTTGCAAGTTACAACCCCGACGTAGTGGTAACGTCCTGCCCCCTCTGCAAAAAGACCTTCGCAAAGGTAAACAGCGTGGCAGTGAAAGATTTGGCAGAAGTCGTGGTTGGGGCGATGGAAAAATGATGATTTTTTAAGTTTCTATGATAAAAGTGTAGTCTGGCAACACTTTTATCACGATAAAAATGTATTTCAACAACACTTTTATCATAGAAACTTGTCAAAAACTCCTTCTCTTTGCAAAAATAATACAGCAATGACCAACACAGGCACTATACCACCACCCGCAAAAACGTAAAGTTTAATGTAAAATTATTATCAAAATCTGTAATTAAGGCATAGATTATGCTGTATTTTGCATCGGTAACAATTGCCAAAATACAGACAAATGAAATTAAGATCACTACATATCATTATAACAGTGCTGTTTGCCCTCTGCGCCTCTATTGCCGCAAGAGGTCAGCAATCATCCACCCTACTCGACAGCCTCAACAGGCGGTTGCAGCGCAATTATGAGAACGGAGTACAACCGGAAGAAAACCTCAAAATCCTGCGCACAATCTACGATATGACCAAAATTTCATCCCCGTACCTCGCGCTCGAATACGCGGGACAGGCGTTGCAACTTTCTTCATCCATAGAAGACAGCGTTGCATCTCAGGCTGAATGGTACGAGGCTATTGCCGACATATACTTCGAGCAAAAGGTGTATTATCTGGCGATGAAAAACTATTATGAATCGCACCTGCTCTACAAATCCGAAGACCCTATCCGCTCGGCATACGCGCTGATGTACTACGGCGACACATATTACATACAGAGCGTGGAAGAGGAGGCAATGCGCAATTACAAAAAGGCTGATTCTATCTTCATACACAACAACCACAACGAAGGCCACGGAGAGACGATGCTGAGAATGGGGCGCGTGGAACTCGGTCGTTACCAATACGAAAAGGCGATGGACTACTTCCAAAAGGCTCTCGGTTTTGCCAAAAGCATCAATTCCACCAAACTCCAAGCCGACGCATATTCCTATATGGCAGAGATTTACGACCAAGACGAGGATTATGAAAACGAAGAGACCCAACTCAACAATGCCGTAACACAATACCGTATGGCGGGCGAAAAATACGAAATGGCTAAGATATACTTCCGCCTCGGCGAGATGCACTTCAAAAACGAAAAACTCGACGACGCATACACCAATTTTATGCGCTCGTACAACATATTCACGGGCTTTGGCACGCTCCGACAAGTGGCAGCCATCGACAACCGCCTCGGACGCATAGGCTATCTCCAAGGCGACTTTGCCACCGCCGAAATCCAAGCCAAACGCTCGCTCTCTACCGCCGACATCAACCAATGGCTCGACGAAAAGGCGGAGGCCCTGCAACTGCTTTCAGACATCAACAACCGCCTCGGCCGCGTGGACAGCGCATACATCTACCTGAGCCGATTCACAGCCGCATCCGACTCCGTATTTTTGGCGAAAAAGGAGGAAAGTTTTTCGGAACTGCAAATAACAATCTCCACACAGGAAAAGGAGAAGGAACTCGCCATCGCCGAACAGACCATACAGCGCAAGCAAAACGTCACAAATATGATTATCATCATATCGATAATCGTAGCATTATTCTTGGTGTACGCATCCATCAACTTCCTGCGTGCCAAGAAGATGAACTCGTTGCTCTCCAAGACCAACGACGAAATCAACCAGAAAAACACCGAAATCACCAAGCAGCGCGACCAGCTCGAACACGTAACGGCAGAACTCCGTCAGCGCAACGACGACATAGAGGCTGTAAACGAGGCAATCAATTCGTCCATCAAATACGCCGCGAGGATTCAGGGAGCAATGCTGCCAAACGCCGATTTTATCAAGCAGCACTTCCCCGACGGCTTCATATACTTCCACCCGAGGGAGATGGTAAGCGGCGATTTCTATTGGTTTTCGGAAGTGAAAAGCCAACGCCCGCCGACGCTGTTCCGCCGCAAGGACGCAGCCGAAGACGACGGCAGCCGCCTCATTTTGGCGGTAATAGACTGTACAGGACACGGTGTGCCAGGCGCATTTATGAGTATGCTCGGCGATGCTTTCCTCAATCAGATTGTCAACCTCCAAAAAATCGTAAAACCCGACGAAATCCTCAACGAACTCCACAACCTCGTCCGCGCCACCCTGCAACAGGAAACCACGGAAAACAACGATGGTATGGACGCTGCAATCATTGTAGTTGACAAGGCTGCGCACACCCTGCAATATGCCGGCGCAAAAAACCCGCTCATCTACATTCAGGGCGACAAGGCAGAAAAAATAAACGGCGACCTCAAATCCATCGGCGGCATCCAAAAGGAGGAATTTCACACATTCACGTGCCACGAAATCGACATCACCACGCCTACCACAATTTACATATATTCAGACGGTTATCAAGACCAGTTTGGAGGGGAAAAGGGACGCAAATTTATGGCGAAAAAATTCCGCGAATTTCTCGTAGAAATCTCCAATCTGCCTTTCACCCAACAAAACGAAACACTCTACAAGCGTTTCCTCGAATGGCGCGGCAACACAATCCAGATGGACGACACGACGATTTTGGGGGTAAAGGTAAGTTAATATAAATTTTTTTTGGATATATCAGCAAAGGTGTTATCTTTGTACCGATTAAAATTTTATACTATGAACACAATCGCAGTTTCGTTAGATACTGACCATCAAAACATTATAAATACTGCTGTTCTTTCGGGGCGGTATAAAGACACAGACGATGTAGTCTGTGCAGGGCTTGCATTGCTTGACGAAAAGGAAAAAAAAATCAAAAAACTTCGCACCGCCATAGAAGAAGGTCTGCAAAGTGGTTTTTATGACGACTTTGACTTGGATGGACACTTGACATACTTAGAAAAAAAGTATAACAATGGCTAAGTATCGCATTTCACAGGCTGCATTGGAAGACTTGGAATCCATTTGGCTATACACAAAAAACAAATGGTCCAAAGAGCAAGCCTCAAAATACCATAAAGATATTGTTGCCGAAATCAAGTTGATTGCCGAATCTGACAAGGATTATGGCATCAAATATTTTGATGTAATGGATGGCTTGTATTGTAGTCGCTGCCGCAAGCACCTGATTTTCTATCGTTACAATGACAACAATGCGGTAGAAATCGTAAGAATCCTACACGCAATGATGGACATTGCATCTAAATTTTAAACTATTTATATATCAGCACCGTAGCATAAGCTGCCACGCCCTCTTCCCTGCCCGTGAAGCCGAGATGCTCCTCGGTAGTTGCTTTGACCGACACATCCTCTTCGGCGATGCCCATCACCTTGGCGAGAGTGGCCTGCATTGTGGGAATATAATCCTTGATTTTGGGTTTTTGGAGACAGATGGTGCTGTCAACATTGGAAATTTCATAGCCCGCCTCGCGAATAATCTCACATACACGCGCAAGAAGTATCTTAGAATCAATGCCCTTGAACTCGTCGCTATTGTCGGGAAACCAATAACCAATGTCCCTTTTGCCCGCCGCGCCGAGGAGAGCGTCGCAGATTGCGTGAATCAGGCAGTCGGCGTCAGAATGTCCTACCGCGCCTTTGTAATGCTCAATCTGAATACCACCAAGCCAAAACGGAATCCCTTCCGCCAACTTGTGGACGTCGTATCCTAAACCTGTACGTATTTTCATTTTAGTTTATAACTTTGCTTTTGGATATGTAGAACGGAGGCTGTTGCGCTTGTCCTCAGAGAATTTGTTGTCGCTGAGGTCAAGGACTGAAAGTGCCTCATTTCCCGAAAAATACGGCGGGAAATCCGTCAGTGCATTCCGTGAAATGTTCAATTCCTGTAACTGTTGCATCCTCTGCATCGACTTCGGGAGGTCACCAATGCTGTTGCCAGAAAGATTGAGTGACTGAAGGTTTTCCAACCGTCCAAAATCCGCCGGAAGAACTTCAATTTTGTTGCTGCCTGCCGAAAATTTTTCCAGCGATACCAACTGCGAAATAGATTTTGGCAGCGTGGAAATTTCATTGGAATCTATATACAACTCCCTCAAATTCTGCATCATACCAAATTCGGGAAGTTTGCTAATCTTGTTGCCCGCAATGGAGATATTGGATACAAAAGTCCAATTGACAATAGTCTTGGGCACGGCTGTAAGTTTGTTTTGCGACACGTTGAAATCCTGCATCATTTTCATTTCGCCAATGCTCGACGGCAGAGTCTGGATGTTATTTTTCGACAAATCCAACATCTGCAAAAATCCCATCTTGCCAAAACCTTTTGGCAACGCCTTGATGCCATTGTTGCTGAGGTTGAGGTAAGGAAGTTGAGAAAGTTTACAAATTTCGTCAGGCAGGGTTGCGATGCGATTGTTATGAGCATCAAAAATCATCAACGCCTGCAACTGTCCCATCGACGAGGGGAGTTCGGCGATTTCGTTGTCGGAGATGTCGATGCTCTGCAATTCCATAAGATAACCAATGTCAGAGGGTAACGCTTTCAGATGATTTTTGGCGACGGCAAGGTTGGAAAGCCTTGACATACCGCTAATCTGTTGTGGCAGACGCTCCAAGACATTCTCGCCAAGCACAAGGTCAAGCAAATTTTCGAGACCCGAAATTTCATCAGGAAGGCTCACAATTTTGTTTTGTTCGAGATCGAGCATGAGAAGATTTTTCAGCGCACCAATCTCCGGAGCAACCGTGGAAATCTCGTTGCTATTCAATGTAAGATACTGCAACGTAGGCAGTTCCGAAATCCTTGACGGAATCTCGGTAATGCGGTTTTGTTGGAGGTCGAGCACCTGAATATTAGGGAACATAAACACCTCCGGCGGAAATTCCGTCAGGTCCTGATTAGAAAGGTTGAGTTTGATAACTCGCTCCGGCACCGCCAACGCCTCCTCCATCGACGTAAATTCGTGGGCATCAGGCAAAAATTCGTCAGCCAAAAGCCCGGTTTCCTCGTCGAGGTACTGCGGCAGGATTTTGCCGTTTTTGTCGAACCACTTGTCGTTCTGCGCCTGTACACTTGCCGCCAAAGCCAAGCAAAGTGCTATTGTATTGATAATTCGTTTCATCTCTGTCAATTTTAGTTATGTGCAAATATAACACAAAAATCGATAATTATTGTATAAAAAATATGCCAATAAATCTTAAATTATATTAGTAATTTTTTGAAGGAAACAATATTTGGATTATATTTGCAAAAAAGTTTTCATTATGTGCAGTTGGAATCCAGAAGCAAGGCGCATACCATACGGCATCCAAGGTTTTGAGATGCTCAGGCGCGACAATTGTTATTACGTGGACAAGACAAGATTTATCCGCGAGATAGAGTACTCCAATAAGTATTTCTTTTTGGTGCGCCCTCGTCGTTTCGGTAAGACACTGACAATGACGATGTTGGAGGCGTATTACGACATCCACAAGAAAGTCAAGTTTGAACAGATTTTTTCCGGACTTTGGATTGGCGACCACCCAACCGAAAGCCGCAATTCGTACCTTGTTTTGGAGTTTAATTTTTCATTAGTAAACGGCACTATTGAAGATTACAAAAGAAGTTTTGACACGCATTGCAAAAGCCGTGTAAGGTCATTTTGCCGTGAATACAAGGATTTGTTGCCCGAAGGTGCAGAAGAATTTTTAGAGAAATCACCCGATGCGGTGGATTTAATGAACAACTTGCGCGACGTTGTTCAGAAGGCAGGACAAAAAGTCTATATATTCATCGACGAATACGACAATTTTACCAACAATATCCTGTCGGATTACACCCAACTCGGTCGTTATATGGACGAAACGCACCGCACGGGCTACTTGCGCACATTCTTCAACGCCATCAAGGACGGCAGCAAGGACGCTTTTGAAAGGCTGTACATCACAGGCGTGTCGCCCGTTACCCTCGACGACCTCACAAGCGGATTCAACATCGGCACCAACTACACCGCCGCCACAAATTTCAACGAAATCACCGGCTTTACCGAGAGCGAGGCGAGGGATATGATTGACTATTACAGCCAATATTTCGATTTTCCTTGCTCCACCGACCAAATCATCGAAACCATCCGCCCGTGGTACGACAATTATTGTTTTGCGGAAGATTGTTTTGGCGAGACCACAATGTACAACTCCGATATGTTGCTCTATTTCGTTGACAAATTGTGCAACTACCGCAAATTCCCGAAGAATATCATCGATTCCAATATCCGCACCGACTATGCAAAACTCAAAATGCTTATCCGCAAGGACAAGGAGATGGAATTTGAGGGTTCAATAATTCAGACGCTCGTAACCGACGGTCAGATTGTTGGCAAACTCGTTGAGAATTTCCCCGCCGAAAATATTGTAATCCGCGAAAACTTTATAAGTTTGCTTTACTATTTCGGTATGGTAACGATAGGCGGTTTTGTGAAGCAAGAGGTTATTTTCAAAATTCCAAACATCGTTGTCAAAGAACAACTTATGAACTACCTTATGGAGAATTATGAGGCAAACGACTTGGTTTTCAATACTTACAAAGGCGACAAACTAATATCAGATATGGCATTTGATGGCAAATGGAAAGAGTTTTTTGACTTTGTTGCAGAAAGCGTCAAGACTTTTGCCTCCACACGCGACAAGGCTAAGGGCGAAAGTTTTGTACACGGATTCACGTTGGCTTCCACCTGCAAATGCTCGGCGTATTTTCCACATTCGGAGGCGGACACGTCCGCAGGATTCCCCGACCTCTACCTCGAACCGCGTACCGACCTTTACCGCGACTTAAAGCATAGTTATCTGATTGAGTTTAAGTATGTTAAGGCTGATGCGCCACAAACCGAAATCAAAAATAAGGAAGCCGACGCCGTGCTTCAATTGGAAAAATACTCCAAGAGCGGCTTCGTTGTCAAAAAATCCCAAGGCACTACCCTGCATTGCCTTGTAGTGATGTACAAGGGTTTTGAAATGACAGTTTGCAGGGAAGTGTTGGCGGTGGAGATGTAAAAAAATACAGCCGCAATCTCAATCGCGGCTGTATCTATTAGTTGGTGGTTAGTGATGATTACTTGCGTACCCAGTCGGTAATTTACATCTCGCGTCTAAATATCTTTACAAATCCGTCTAAATTTCTTTACAAAATTGTATCATTTTTTTGACATTCTGGGCAACGAAAATCCTCTGAAAAATCCATAAAAAAGTCATAATGAAGTGCTTGGCAAATTAAAATTAAAAGATCAGTGTCGATGGCAGCATTTTTGAAAATATTATAAACAACAGTACGAGAACGGTTGATTGCAGTGGCAAGCCAAACCTTTGAGCGGCCTTGACGTTCAAGTTCTTCCTTTATCCTATGCCCGATGTGTATGCTCATTGCCTGAAATTTTTGTGGTCCGACGAGATTCCAATTTGACCGGCACAAAAAAAGCGTGGAATCCTTATTATTGCTCGTTTCCACGTACTGAGGCTTCGCAATACCCGTATAGCCGAACCGAGCAACGAATCCTCACGCCGTATTGGTATAACAAGGGCACACAAAAAAATCGCGTACCAATATTACACGTCAACACGCGCTTATCGTTGCTAAGTTTTTGGCTAAATACATAATAAAATTTTGCGAATTTTCAGTACGTCAAAAACAAAGCGCAATAAACGCCTAATATATATATATCATCTCTCCGCCGTATTATCGTATGGTGGAGAATCGTTACAAAAATATGAAAACTTTTTAGAATTGCCAAATCTTCTTTGTCAAAAAAATATTTCTATAAAAAAAAACAAAGGCGCAAGCAATCTTTCGATACTTGCGCCTTCATTAATTATGAAACAAAATCTCTAATCCTCACGGTTTAGTACATTCCGCCCATGCCGGGGTTGGGCATTGCGGGAGCGGCGGCTTTTTCCTCCTTCTTGTCGGCGATTACACACTCGGTGGTGAGCAACGTGCCGGCAACAGATGCTGCGTTTTCGATGGCAACACGTGCAACCTTGGTCGGGTCGATGACGCCGGATGCCTTCAAATCTTCGTACTCGCCTGAGAAAGCGTTGTAGCCGAAGTTGCCCTTGCCGTCCTTTACCTTCTGGACAACAACCGAACCCTCCTCGCCAGCGTTGGCAACAATCTGACGCAAAGGCTCTTCCAATGCGCGTTTGATGATTGCGATGCCGGTGTCCTGGTCGTCGTTGTCGCCCTTGAGACCATCGAGGGCGGAGATTGCGCGGATGTAAGCCACGCCGCCGCCGGGAACGATGCCTTCCTCAACAGCCGCACGGGTTGCGTGGAGTGCGTCTTCTACACGGTCTTTCTTTTCCTTCATCTCGACTTCGGAAGCCGCGCCAACGTAGATGACTGCCACGCCGCCTGCCAATTTGGCAAGACGCTCTTGGAGTTTCTCCTTGTCGTATGACGACTTTGAAGCCTCGATTTGGGTCTTTATCTGAGCCACACGGTCGGCGATGGCCTTCTTGTCGCCTGCGCCGTTTACGATGGTAGTGTTTTCCTTGTTGATGGTTACTTTCTCGCAAGTGCCGAGCATATCGAGAGTTGCATTTTCGAGTTTAAGACCGGTCTCCTTGGTGATTACTGTGCCACCGGTGAGGATTGCGATGTCCTGCAACATCTCCTTGCGACGGTCGCCAAAGCCCGGAGCCTTCACAGCGGCTACCTTGAATGAAGGATTCCTCAACCTATTGACTACCAATGTAGCCAAAGCCTCGTCTGTAACGTCCTCGGCGATGATTACGAGCGAATGGCCTTGGCTTACAACGGGTTCGAGGATAGGCATCAAGTCTTTCATCATCGAAATCTTCTCGTCGTGGATGAGGATGTAAGGATGCTCAAATACGCCTTCCATCTTCTCGGCGTCGGTGATGAAGTAGGGCGAAATGTAGCCTCGGTCAAACTGCATACCCTCCACAACGTCCACGGAAGTCTCGGCAACCTTGGCTTCTTCAATTGTGATTACGCCTTCCTTCTTAACCTTTGCCATAGCGTCGGCGATGAGTTTGCCGATTTCGGGGTCGTTGTTGGCAGAAATGCGGGCAACAGCCTCAATCTTCGAATTGTCGTCGTCAACCTCCTCAGAATTGGCTTTGAGGGCTTCTACAACCTTTGCAACAGCCTTGTCGATACCACGTTTGAGGTCGGTGGGGTTGGCACCGGCAGCAACGTTTTTCATACCAACGCTTACAATTGCCTGAGCCAAAACAGTGGCGGGCGTGGTGCCGTCGCCTGCGATGTCGTTGGTCTTGGAGGCAACTTCCTTCACCAACTGTGCGCCCATATTCATAAATGGGTCGTCGAGTTCGATTTCCTTTGCAACGGTAACGCCGTCCTTTGTAATCTGCGGTGCGCCGTACTTCTTCTCAATCACCACGTTGCGGCCCTTAGGTCCGAGAGTGGTCTTTACTGCGTTTGCAAGTTCGTCAACGCCCTTTTTGAGCAAATCCCTTGCTTCGATATTGTATTTTATATCTTTTGCCATGATTTTTTTGTTGAAATGTCGATTTTGATGATGTTAGATTAGATGATAGCGAGAACGTCGCTCTGGTTCATAATGAGGTACTCCTGTCCGTCATATTCGATTTTTGTGCCGGCGTACTTGCCGTAGAGTACCACGTCGCCCACTTTGAGTTCCATTGCCTCGTCTTTGGTGCCGTTGCCGGCTGCCATCACTTCGCCACGGAGGGGCTTCTCTTTTGCTGAATCCGGAATGAAGATGCCAGACTTTGTAACAGTCTCGGCTTCCTGCGCTTTGATTACTACTCTTGCGCCAAGAGGTTTAATGTTCAATGCCATTTTTTATGTGTTTTAATAATTTGTTGTCTGTATGTTTGCCAACCTTTCGCTTGGCACTTACATCGGTTTCATATTCCGTGCCAAAGGATTTTTAGGTGTTTTTTGGCAGAATTTTACTGACAATGACGGCAGTTTTGGCAGTGATGACTGACAGGGTGGCAGAGAAATCAGTAATATTGTGTCAATTATGACGCAAACATATCGAAGAAGTTGACGACACGACCATTTGATGTTTCCATTTTTTTGCCACCATTGTAGATTACGGTACATTGGTCGGCACTTACACCAGAAATTTCGGAATACTTGATGATGCCTTTGAAATAGTCGGTTGAAAACGTTGAGCCAGACTTGATTTCGTAAATGTTCTTCTGCCCGTTGGTGTAGTCGAGGAGGTCGATTTCGAGTCCGTTGCTGTCACGAAAATACCGCAAGTCGGGTTCGATGCCTTGGTTGTAGTACTTTTTGATGGTTTCAGAAATCACCAAATTCTCAAACAAACCACCTTTTAGATAGTGTGTGGCAACTTGCTGGGCAGATGTTATGCCGAGCAGCGAACACGCGAGTCCAGTGTCATAGAAATAGAGTTTTGGGCTTTTGACGACGCGTTTTGTAAAATTGTTGAAGTCGGGTTGCAACAAGAAACATACATAGCCCGTCTCCAGCACAGAAAGCCACGAATTGGCGGCGGAGACCGAAATGCCACAATCTCCGGCGAGCGACGAGACGTTAAGCACTTGACCAATGCGTCCAGCGCAAAGTTTGATGAATTTTACAAACGCGCTAAGGTCGCCAATGTTTTTTACCTGCCTTACGTCACGCTCTACGTATGTCTGTATGTAATATGGGTAAAAATCATTAGGCATAATGTCCTTGTCGTATAGACGGGGGTACGCGCCTTTGAAAATTTTGGTGTCTATGTCGTCTGTCTCCGCCTTGGCGACGCTCAATTCTGATACGGAAAGAGGCAGTAGTTTCAAGACGGCAGTCCTGCCCGCCAACGATTGACCGATAGCTTCCATCAGTAGGAAATTCTGCGACCCTGCAAGTATGTACATGCCAGTGTTGCCAACAGTATCTGTATGCGTCTGAATGTATGAGAACAGCTTGGGTACTTTCTGCGCCTCGTCGATGATTGTCTTGTCGGGATATGACTTCAAAAAACCCTTCGGATCGTCCAAAGCGAAGGAGCGGTTGTCTGGGTCTTCCAAAGACACGTAGTCATAATCGGCAAAAGTGTTGCGCAACAACGTCGATTTGCCCGACTGTCGCGGTCCAGTGAGCGTTACCACAGGGTATTTCTGCAACAATTGTTGCACTTTGTTTTTAATCGTTCTTTCTATCATGATGCAAAAATTTTATGCAAATTTACTTTTTAAAAGTGAAATTACATAACTTTTTTGAGAATTTTTTATGCAAATTTACTTTTGAAAAGTGAAATTGCATAAAAAAACGACGGAGGAAAAGACGTGACTTCCATACGAAAAACACTTATATATTTATAATTTTTTTGAATCTACGCGAAAAAAATCATATCTTAGCCGCCTGAAAATTGCAATTAACGTATAAAACTCTATACAGAAAATGACAAAAGTAAAAGTAGCCATCGTTGGATATGGCAACATTGGAAAGTATTCGCTCCAAGCCGTCAAGGCATCGAAAGACCTTGAACTTGTGGGAGTTGTACGCCGCGCTGAATCGCTCGGCAAGAAGTCGCCCGAATTGGAAGGCGTGAAAGTGGTAGCCAACATCGACGAACTCGGAAAAGTGGACGTTGCAATCCTCGCATTGCCATCCCGCGAAATCCCCAAAGCCGCAAAAGCACTCATCGAAAAGGGCATCTGCACCGTCGATAGTTTCGACATCCACGGCGAGAGCATCCTCAACCTCTACAAGACCCTCGACGCCGCCGGCAAAAAGTCGGGCGCAAAGGCTATCATTTCGGCAGGTTGGGACCCCGGCACAGACTCCGTAATCCGCACTTTGCTCCTCGGTATGGCTCCCAAGGGCATCAGTTACACCAACTTTGGTCCCGGCATGAGCATGGGTCATTCGGTGGTAGCCCGCAGCAAGGCAGGTGTCAAAGACGCGCTCTCAATGACTATTCCCCTCGGCACAGGCGTTCACAGGCGCGATGTTTACGTGCAACTCGAAGACGGCGCAGACTTCAAGACAGTAGAATCTGCCATTAAGTCCGATTCTTATTTCTGCCACGATGACACCCACGTTCACCAAGTAAGCAACGTCAACGACCTCCGCGATATGGGTCACGGCGTACTTTTGGAGCGCAAGGGCGTGAGCGGCGAGACTCAGAACCAACGTTTCCAATTCACAATGCAAATCAACAACCCCGCCCTCACTGGTCAGGTATTGGCGTCGTGCGCCCGCGCAGTGGTTAAGCAACAGCCCGGCTGTTACACACTGCCGCAGATTGCACCCTACGACTTGGTTGACATCGATTTGGAAGAGTTTATCCTACACACAGTGTAATCCGACACACAATGCATTATTAATAATCCCGGAAACTGACATCTTGTCTGTTTTCGGGATTAATGTTAAGGTTGGCATAAAATTTGTTAAAAAAAATAAAAAAGTTAACATATTGTCAAACCAAAATTCAAAAAAATGAAAGAACATTTTCTTGATGTGATTACAAATCACTACGCCGACTTCAATGGAAGAGCGCGCCGCAAGGAGTATTGGATGTTTGTCCTATTCAATTTTGTTGTGTCTCTGGTTCTCGGCATTGTGATGGGACTTATATCTCAAACGGCAGCAAACGCAGTAAGTATTATCTACACTCTCGCGCTGCTTCTGCCTGGCCTCAGCCTTGGCGTAAGGCGTCTGCACGACACTGGCAAAAGTGGCTGGTTTATGTTAATCGGCTTAATTCCACTTGTAGGTGCAATCATTTTGCTTGTCTTCTACTGCTTAGACAGCCAGCCAGGCACAAATGAGTACGGTCCTAACCCGAAAGGCATCAACTAAGATTTCCTCACAAACAACATTACAACAAACAGCATATATCAATGAAAGGTGTATGCTGTTTTTCTTAATATTAATTTGATCAATAATGAAAAAAATTGGACTTGTTGGCGGCACTGGCCCCGAATCGACTTTGATGTATTACAAGGCACTCAATTCGAGAATCGACTCGCTTACCAACGGAAAGGCGATGCCCGACATCGTGATTGAGAGCGTTAATTTTCGCCGTGTGTGGAGTTATGTAACTGACGGCAAGTACGATATGCTCGTGGATTACCTTGCCGAAAAGATTAACAACCTCATCAAAAGCGGCGCGGAGGTCGTGTCGCTCACGGCTGTTACGATGCACGTTGTGTTTGACGAATTGCAAAAAAAATGTCCCCTTCCGCTCGTCAGCATTCCCAAAGCGGTCTGCGAAAAAGCGGTTGCCAACAATTTCAAAAAAGTCGCGCTCATTGGCACCATTTTCACGATGGAACAGGATTATATGAAAAAAGACCTGCGCGACAATGGTATCGAAGTCATTGTCCCTGAGAAAGATGACCGCGACCTCATCGCCAAAAGGATATTGGAGGAACTCGAACTCGGCATCGTCAAGGAGTCAACATTGCGCGAATTTGTTGCAATCATCAACAAAATGAAACAAACGCACGGCATCGAAGCCGTAATCCTCGGCTGCACCGAACTCCCGCTAATCCTCAATCCCGACAACTGCCCCGTGCATTGCCTCGACGCCGTGGAAATCCACCTCGAAAAACTTATTTCGCTTGCCGACAGCGAGTGAATTATGCAACCTTGTTTTTCTGCCCCTCAATCCTCGACTTCATCGACCTGAAAGATGATTCTTCCAATGTCATAATGTGCATTATCTGTTCTTTGGATTTGCCTATGTGACAGAGTATTAGAAAAATTTTCTGACGGTCGGTGAGGCTTACAAAATCAGTCTCAAACGAGCGGACATACAGGAATTCAAGGCTTTGGTAATAGTCGATGAAATTGCGGTAATCATCCTTTGACCAACGACCGATTTTGTTGTCGGCAAGCACGTGGGCATAAAGGTTTTTGCCACTAACGTAAATCTCCGAAAATTTCAATTCCAACGCCTTGACTTTCTGCCGCAAAAAGTCGATTTCTTCTGCGTTTTGGTTTTTATTGGTCAATTCGCTGATTTTCTGATTGTAAGAATTGATGGTTTGCTGCGCCTCGGAGATTTTGCGCTGCCGCTCGGCGAGTTTCGATTTCTGATAAAACAACGCCGAAATAAGCACCGCCAACAATATTGCCGCAATCAAAATAATCATAAAAAACTTTTTCTCAAAGGCAGATTTAAGTTTGAGGTTTTCGATTTCACCCTCAAATTTAACTTGAATTGGTTTGATGTCGCCTTTTTCTAAATTACTGATAACTGACCTTTGATTGTCAATATATTGTAAGGCATAATGATATGCTGTTTCAAAATCTCTTTTTTGGGCGTAAAACTCGTGTTTCCATTGGTTGACGTTTCCCTCAAAATCAAGACCACGATTTGACTCACTTGCCTTTGTAAAGTATTCATTTGCAGTATTTAAGTCGCCTCGCATAAGATATATTTTGCCCAAAAGCATAAAGCCTCGTTGCAACGAATCAATAGCCATCGCCTTTTTTAGATATTCCTCGGCAGCGTAATTATCTTCATCACAAATAATTAAGGCATAATGATAGTAATAGGAAAACATATTCCAAGTTTTTTCCGTGGCGTTTTCTGCAAAATCCAACGCTTTTTTACCATAATACTTTGCACTGTCTAAACTAAGTTTGTCAAGTTGATAACCGAAACATTTCCAACTATAATATTCCGCTTTGTTGTAATCAGTTACGGCATATTTTTTTAATTTTTCTATTACCTCGTCGTAAAAATCTGAATTATAAGAATCAATATTCAATGATGCTAACTGATTGTATATCAAAAATTTCAACTCATCGCAGTTGATATTTTCGGCAAGTTTTTCGGCTGTTCGGGTTTCTATTATCGCCAATTCTATATAATTATTTAAATACAAATACGTACCTTTTAATAGATGCGTCCACGCCAATTTTTCATCGTCGCCATCAAAAAGTATGATACTTTTTTCTATCCCAGTACTGTCGTCGTACCACTCCATATCGGCTGCAACCTTTGCCCATCGCACAATGCAGTACATCGCGCTGTCGGCGGCTGTTAGGCAAGGAGAATTTTCGGCAAGCGTTTTTGCCGTTTTAAAATCACCTTTTTTTATTAACTCATACGCCGAAAGCAATTCTTGATTTGGCTGCGGTTGCTTGCCGCAGGAAACTATCAACAACGTTATTATAAAAAATAATGCTCTCATTTTGGAATTTTTTTCGACTACAAAAGTAACAAAAAAATATAATTTTTCGTACATTTTCGCTGCAATATTCACCGCTGCAATATTGCAACACGGTATTAATCAATCACTTATAATTTTCATAATTGCAGCGGATATTGCGATAATGAAAAAGCCGTCATAATTTTGCAGCGTAAAATTTTCAACAAAAACATTGAATAAAATGAAAACGATTATCTTAACAATTTTGACTTTGGTACTTTTGCACGTCGCAACATTCGCGCAAATATCAGGGACAGTTTCTGACACAAACGGTGAAAAAATTCCGTTTGCTAACGTCGTACTCCTAAAAAACGACACAATCTTCCTGTCGGGAACTATCACCGACGAAAACGGCAAATATGAATTTGCTGATACGCAAAATGCTGATTTGCTGAAAGTTTCGTATATCGGTTATGTCGATTTTTCAAGGGAAATTTCAGCAAACGAAACTGTCATAGACGTTGTTTTGGAATCGAGCGACTTTAAACTTGACGAAATCACAATATCTGCCCGCCGACAAATCACTCAAATAAAAGATGGCGCAATGATTACAAACATCAGCGGTTCACCTCTTTCAAAACTTACTGACATTCAGCACGTTTTGAATTTTGTGCCGGGTGTTGTTTTGCAAAACGAAACAATAACTATACTTGGCAAAGGCGAACCGCTCGTTTATATCAACAATCGCAAAATCAGAGACTTATCAGAAGTTCTCCAACTTTTGCCCGACAACATCAAAAACATCAAACTGATTACTAATCCCGGCGCAAAATACGATTCAGAAGTGAAATCTGTCTTGATTATCAACACAATAAACCCAACTGGCGAAGGTTTTTCTATTGACAACAAACTCTCCATTGGACATCAATATAAATGATAATCTGAATGTTAACTACCGTCATAAAAATCTTGATTTGTTTGCAGCGGTTAATTATTCCGAAAAGAAAAACCAAGAAACTGTGCTTTCTACCGACGAAACTTTTCTAAGTTCGTATTACAATATGTTTACCGATGATGACAATTACTTTTGCACGAAACCGATTTCTTCAAAATTCGGTGTGAATTACGATTTCAAATCAGGAAATTCTGTCGGTTGTCAATATTCCAATAGGTTGTCAAACCGCGACATAACATCAACTACAATCACAAATTTGCGCAAAGATGGTATATTGTGTGAAAATCTCAACTCCACAAATATCGGCAGCAACAAATCGGGTTTTCATCAGGCAAATATCTATAATTCAGGCAGTTTGCTGTCTTGGGATTATGAAATTGATTTGGACGCGATGTCAATTTTTTCGGATTATAATCATCTGATAAACGAAGCATCTGACGATGGGGAAAGAATTGTTTTGGATTGCAACGACAAAAATGATGCGTCGTTATATGCATTAAAATTAGAATTTTGCAAAGAATTTATTGGTGGCGACCTTACAATCGGCACGGAACATAGTTTTGTGGACAGAAATGGCGTTTGCAAATATCTTCAAAATGCAGACAACAATTCCGACTGCCGCGTAAAAGAAAGAAATTCAGCCATTTACAGCGAATTTAGCAAAAATTATGACAGTTGGAGTTTTACACTTGGATTGAGATATGAAAATATAAAGAGCGATTATTTTGAGTACGAAATCAAACAAGTTGAAAATTGCAGAAAATATCAAAACTTGTTTCCTTCGGTTTCTTTTGATTTTTCTTTTGGAAAAACAGATTTTTCCATTAGTTATGACAGAAGCGTGCAACGTCCTTATTACGAACAACTTGGCAACAATATCGGATTTATAAACCGCTATTCTTACGAAACAGGAAATCCGCTTTTGAAACCGGCCTATTTCGATGACTTTTGTATAAATTTTGGCTGTGGAGATTTTACATTAATGGCTGACTATTTTATAAATCACAATTACATTTACGATTCCTATACAACGTACAATGGAAATGAGCAAATTTCGCTCATCAAACCCGACAACTATAAGAAATTCAACAGTTTACAAACCTCAGTTGCATATAGTCCGACGTTTGGATTTTATCGTCCCAACTTGTCGGCATCGCTCTATTGGCAAAATATATCGATAGAATTTTGTAAAGCAAAAAAGACTTTCAACAAGCCGTATGAGATAATTAAATTTGACAATCTGTTTCAACTTCCGAAACAAACGGTATTGAATTTTGGTCTAAACTATTTTATCGCAGGAGATGACGAACTCGGATGGATTGACAACAATTTTACTTGCAATTTTGAAATCTCAAAAACGCTCGGAAAATGGACTTTATCATTCTTGTGCGATGATGTCTTTAAAACTGTAAATCAACATTTTACCTTATATGGCAACATTCGGAAATGTACAATCGAAAAACATTCAGATACACGCAAAATGGAATTGACAGTCCGCTATAAATTCAACCCTACCAAATCCAAATACAAAGGTACCGGCGCAGGCAATGATGAAAAAGAGAGGATGTAATTTTTTCGATATGAAACTTTTTGCTAATTTAGCCTCCGCCAAATGGCAATTATGAATTATGCATTATGAACTATGAATTAAAAATCGTTCTCGCAATCGATTCCTTCAAAAATTGTATGACTTCTGCGGAGGCTAATGAAGCCGCAGCGGAGGGCGTCAGGGACGTGTGTCCCGATGCAACAATTTTGCAAATGCCCGTGAGCGATGGCGGCGAGGGTTGGATGGAGGCTTTTGTGGCGGCGAAAGGCGGCAAAATCATTGAGACTGAAGTTTTTGACCCGTTGATGCGCCCAATAAAATCGCAATACGCCATCTGCGGCGACACTGCAATCATCGAAATCGCCAAGGCAAGCGGCATCGCATTGTTGAAACAATCAGAACTCAACCCTCTGAAAGCCAACACTTTCGGCACAGGACAATTGATTGTAAACGCCATCCAAAACGGTTGCAAAAATATAATTGTTGGTCTTGGCGGCAGCGCAACAAGCGACTGCGGAATAGGAATGTTGAAAGCAATTGCAGAAAATTTCACAAACAGAGAAATCACAAAAATTCCTGAATCTCAATTACTTAAAAACATCAATTTTACGATAGCGACTGATGTAAACAATCCATTATACGGCGAAAATGGCGCGGCTCATATTTTTGCACCGCAGAAGGGCGCAACGCCCAAAATGGTAGAAAATCTTGATACAAACGCCAAACAATTCGCCGACGAAATGGCGTCAATTTTAGGTTATGACCGTAGCCAAAAACCCGGTGCGGGCGCGGCGGGCGGATTGGGATACGCATTTATGCAATTTCTCGATGCGGAGTGCAAATCGGGGGCGCAATTGCTATTTGACGAGGCAGATTTCAATTCAAAAATCTGCGACGCCAATCTTGTCATCACGGGCGAGGGGTCGGCTGACAGTCAGACACTTATGGGCAAATTGCCGTCGGCGGTACTCCACCGCGCCCAACAATTTGGCGTGCCAGTCGCATTAATGGCAGGACGCATCTCCGACCGCGAAAAACTCCTTGCGGCGGGTTTTCGGGATGTTATTTGCATCAATCCCGACGGCATCGACAAGGCTGTTGCAATGATGAAAACAGTCGCAATAAAAAACATCAGGGAGACGGCGAGGAAGGTGATTTAAACCGCAAAATTTTTCTTACAACAAAAAATTGAAAAGTTTGCATATTTTATTTATATTTGCAGCGTGAAATCATAAAAGGCAAACACTATGGGAATCTATTTAAATCCAAGCAACAAAGGATTCAAAGAAATTCTTGCATCCGAAATATATGTTGACAAAACCATGCTCATCAGCGAGTTGAACAAGTTGATTGGCACGGCTGACCAATATGTCTGCGTATCGCGTCCGAGGCGTTTTGGCAAGACCATCGCCACCAAAATGCTGTGCGCCTACTATTCCAAGGGCTGCGATTCGAGGGAGTTGTTTAAGGATTTGAAGATTTCTAAGGCAGACAATTATGAGCAATACCTCAACAAACTCAATTTCATCAAGATAGACGTTGCGAGCGAGTATCAGAATGCAAAAAATAAGGACAAGATGTTGGACAAACTGACCTCTTTTGTAAAAGATGAGTTTGAACAACAGTTTCCAAATGTTGATTTTTCTCAGTGCGAATCTATTGCGGACTGTATGCTCAGGGTTCACGCCGCCACCGACGAGACTTTTGTAATCATCCTCGACGAATACGACTGCCTTGTGCGCAACAATTTTGGGTCGGGACTTTTTGATGATTATTTGGAGTTTCTTAATGGATTGTTTAAGAGCGAACCTTTGAGCGATGCCATTTCGCTTGCGTATATCACGGGCATACTGCCGGTGGTGCGCGACAGGGTGCAGAGCAAACTCAACAATTTTGACGAATATACAATTCTTAATGCATTTCAACTTGCTGAATTTGTGGGCTTTACCGCAGAAGAGGTGCAGCCGCTTTGCGCAAAATACGGAGTTGATTACAACGAATGTAAACGCGAATACGACGGCTACGCTCAGAATGGTTTTGAAATTTACAATCCTGAATCGGTAGTTAAATGCTTAAAAACCAAGAGTATAGAAAGTTTTTGGAGCAAGACTTCCACCTACGCCGTCATTTCCGACCGTTTGAAATCAAATTTCAGGGGTATGAAAGACGACGTAATCCGAATGATTGCGGGCGAAAACGTCAAGGTAGATACGGGAATGTACCTCAATACAATGACTGATTTTGTAGTCAAGGACGATGTGTTCACGTACCTGATTCACCTCGGATATTTGGCTTACAACAAGGACGACAAAACCTGCCGAATACCCAACAAAGAGGTTGAAAAAGAGTGGTTTAGGGCTGTAAGCATCCTGAAAAACTATTCTGTAACCGACAAGATAATCAAGTCGTCGGAAGAGCTTCTTAATCAGACACTTGCAAAGAATCCCCGCGCCGTTGAGAAGGCTCTCGACAAAAGTCATATCCACGTTACATCCAACCGCAGTTACAACAACGAGGACGCATTGATGTCGGCGATTTATTTGGCTTACATCTACGCCAAAAACGAATACACCGTCATCAAAGAAATGACTACGGGTAAAGGTTTCGCCGACGTTGTTTTCATTCCATTCTACCCAGGCAAACCAGCGATGATTATCGAATTGAAACACAACGGCTCTACCGAAAGCGCACTCAACCAAATCAAAAACAAGCAATATTTCGACAGTTTGGAACATTACCAAGGCAACCTTCTTTTCGTCGCCATCAACTACGACGAAAAGGCGAAAACTCATCAGTGCGAGATATTGGAGTTTGAAAAAGAATAGGGATTACCTTCAATTACAATCAAAAAATATCCGCAGATTCTCCCCCGCCCTCACCTTCGCATACGCACCTGAAATAATTGGCATTGAAGGCGGAATATGACTGATGTCGGCATCCATAACGATGGGGACATTGTATTTGCCAATGATGCCCAAAACAGCGTTGTATTGGTCGAGTCCCATATCTTCTTCCGCCCACGCTGCATTTGGGCGACCAACAATGAAGCCTTTTGCGTTCTCAAACCAACCCGCGTGGTCAAGTGTCCACAATGCGCGACGAATGGCAAAAATACTCAAATCGCACGCCTCAAAAAACCAAATCACACCTTCCGATTTGTATTTGAAATTGAACGCCTTAACTTGGTCATATTTTGTGCCGACAAGCGTGGCAAGGATGTCGAGACAGCCGCCCGTAATCCTGCCCTCAAACTCCAATTCTCCGTCAGTTTCATTGCCGCCGATGAAAAGTCTAAGTTGCTTTGGCTCAGTGAGATTCAAATTGGCGTATGGATTCGTTTCGCTTTTTAGAGGCAACAATTCAAACTTGTCGTAGCCTTCCACACAATCCTTCCACCCCGTCAAAATGTCGATGGCATCCGTCTGCGAAACGTGCAACTCTTCTGTTCCATACGACCCGATATTTGAGCCATAAATGGACGCAACATCACAAATCGTATTGAGCAAAAATGTGAAATTTGTATTGTCGGAAAAGCCCATAAACCATTTGGGCGGTGCATTTTTAATTGCCTCAAAATCAACGAAATCCAATATCTCACACATCAATTCGCCACCGGTACAAGCAATGAGAATATCATTGTTGGGGTTGCAATAAAAATCCGTCAACTCCCGTCCACAACTTTCGGGTGTATTGCTGATGCCAATGCCAATATTTTTGCGACAATTGGGGCTTTCCAAAACTTTGTAGCCCATACTCTCAAACCGTTTGATTGCAGCGTTCAGACGCGACACGCCCGGCTCTACGGTGCAGCCCATCGACGGCGCAACAATGGCGATAGTGCCCTTTGCAGGCAAAAATTTAGGTGTTTTCATAGTTTTTGAAATTTTTAATGTGCAATTTTCGGTTACAAAAATAAACAATTTTTACATATAACGAAGAAATTTCTTTGTAAAGAAACTTTTTAAGCGGAAATCTTTCTTTGTAAAGAAACTTTTTGGGCGGAAATCTTTCTTTGTAAAGAAACTTTTTGAGCGGAAATCTTTCTTTGTAAAGAAAAAAAATCGCAAAAAATCTTTCTTTGTAAAGAAAGTTTTTGTAAATTTGCGGTCAGTAAAACCAACAAAATCACAAAAATGGAAGCATTATTCTTGGCATACAACAGACGTTTGGAGAATACTAATTGTAAGTATATGAGATACTTATACTCCCAAATAGATTGGAACGAGCGTTTAATCGGCATCAAGGGCGCACGAGGTGTCGGCAAGACGACGTTGATTCTTCAACACATAAAAAACATGTTCCCAAACAGGAACAATGCGTTTTACGTGTCGCTCGATCATATTTGGTTCAGCAACCATACATTGTTGGAACTTACAGAATACCTTTATACTCACGGAGTTACGCACGTATTTCTTGACGAAGTACATCGTTACCCCGATTGGATACGCGAAATCAAAAACATTTATGACAGTTATCCCGACCTGCACGTTGTTTTCACTGGCTCGTCGCTGTTGGAAATCGACAATGCCAAGGCAGACCTTTCGCGCCGCGTGAGGATGTACCACTTGGAAGGACTTTCGTTCCGTGAATATTTGACAATTAGCGAAATCACATATTTACAGGCTGTTACACTTGAAGATATTTTATGCAACCATCAGTCAATCGCCTCCGAAATCGCCAATAAAATCAAAATTCTTCCACATTTTGAAAATTACATTAAACAAGGGTATTATCCGTTTTTGCTTGAAACAACATCGTTGCAGAGTTATTATGAAAGGATTCAACAGGTAATTACTACAATCGTTGAAAACGACATTCCCGCCATAGAAAACATTGAGTATGAGACACTTCGCAAGGCAAAGCGTTTGCTCGTGCTGTTGTCGCAGATGACGCCTTTTACACTCAACATATCTTCATTGTGCGAAGCGTTATCAACGACCCGCAACCAACTAATCCGACTTCTTGCGTTGCTGCACCGCTCCGCATTGTTGCGCCTTCTCTACACCGACGGCAAGGGCTTAAAATCGTTGGGCAAACCCGAAAAAATACTTTTCAACAATCCCAACCTTATGCAAGCCCTCACGCAGCCCGCCGACACAGGCACGGTGCGTGAATCGTATTTTGCCGCAATGCTAAGTCAGTCACACTCAATACAATTCCCCAAAAAAGGCGACCTTCTCGTCGATAACAAATACCTTTTTGAAATCGGCGGCAAGGGCAAAAAATTCACGCAAATCAAGGACATTCCCAATAGTTTCGTCGCGGCAGACGAAATCGAAATAGGCTTCGGCAACAAAATTCCACTGTGGCTGTTCGGGATGTTGTATTAATTAAGTGCGGAATTATTTGCATCTTATATAATACACAAAATTCTTGATGCTTTTTACCTTGCCTTGAAGTGCATAGCCTGAAATAGTATTATTTTGCGGCAATAGTCCCGAAACGTCCGAACTTTCAACCAAGTTTTGAAGATAAGACGCTTTGATAGCATAACTTACATTTTCCGCGCCTCTGTGCTTAGCGTTTACAACGCCAACAAGGTTTCCGCTGTTGTCAAAACAAGGTCCACCACTGTTACCAGGCTGAATCGGTGCAGAAATCTGATACAACGATACATCGCCCTGAAATCCCGACCGCGCACTGACAACGCCCGTAGTAAGTTTCACTTCGCTGCCCATTGTTGTTGTAAGTGGATAGCCCAAAACGAAACAACTTTCTCCGACTTCCGCCATTGATGTTTTTACACGATACGGAATTGTTCCAAAACCTTGAAAACGACTGTCGTCGATTTTCAATACTGCAAGGTCATTTACTTTGTCGGTAATAATAACTTTTGCATTGTAGCCAACATTGAAATTGCCTTTTACACCAAAAACTTTTATGACGCTTGCACCTTCTACAACGTGGTAATTTGTAGCAAGATAGCCTTTGTTCAACGCGAATCCACTACCCGACCAACCACCGGAAAAATTGTCAGGGGTGTTGCTGCCGGAGTTTCCATTGTTCCGATTATTTCCACCACTTGCAATGTTATTGCCTCCATTGGCTGGATATACTTTATGATAGGATTTTAAAGGGACTTTTATGTCAGAACCACTGAAAGTAACGTATATATTGCGATCCAATGACATATCTTCTTTGAGATAGTCCGCTTTATATGTATTTTCTGCCGCAGTAGGATGTAAGATTGCAAAACAATCACCTATATTCCAGTTCGCTTTGCTATAATCAGTACCAAGCCAAATTAACTTGTATATACCGTCTTCTTTCACACAACCGATTTTGTCATTATCGCTTGCATATCTATAAATACCACATACACCATCGTTATTTGAATCGGCAAATTGTTTGATAGATGTTTCTGTCCAATTAGTTCTAGGCGTAAAGCCATAGTATTTCGTAACCCAATCATCAGTAATTCCATTCCATTGAATATCTTTGAGTTCCCAACTTACATCTGCATATCCAACACTTGAATTTTTTGTATGCTGCATAAAAAAAACATCAAACGTTGTTTCGCTAAGAGGTAAAATTCCATTAAAAACAACACTAACAACTAGTTTTGCATTGTTTACGGCATTCAAACCCAAGTGAACATTTGAATGATATGACGCAATAGATGCATCGCCTATACTTTTGATTTTGAGTGTTAATCCATTAACTTTTATTTCATCAAATTTACTTACACGAAATCGAAAGTGATCTTCTCCTCCGTTTTTATATACTTCAAATTGAAGCATAGTTTCTTTTGTTTTCAAATTAACATATACTCCTATGAGTTCATAATACACCTTTTGATATGAAAGGTAAGCATCTATATATGTATATTGATGATCAGTAAATTTCCATCCCCACCAATCATTCTGCCCGAAACTCTTTGCACAGCAAAGAATTATTACTATGAGAATAAGTACAAACTTCTGTTTCATTTTCATTCAAAATTAAAGATAAAATATTTGAAAGCAATCTCGCACAACTCCTCATTAGTGACACGTCCATTTCCGCTCTTGCTAACAAAGTGAAGTTCATTGGCTTGATGTTTCTTTTTCAGGTCATTGTAAATGCCATCAATTCTTTCAATCAACAGTGGCACACAGACTTCAAAACTATCAACGGAGTTTAGTTTGGCACTCGCAACATCAATTAGACAGTGATACCGAAATTTGCCATCCCATTCTCGATATGGCTTTTTAATCATCATATCATTATCCTCTTTCTTGAAATGAAGAATGTACTTGTAATTACATTCATCAAAATTGTACTTCGGTTGTTCTCCTTTTTTTCCCAATTTTTTATTTTCCTTTGTATAGTATTCCAATTGATTTTCGTCAATGCACGCCCTTCCAAAATTGTGCGCCAACGAATGACGAAGATGTACGACACCCTGTCTTTCTCTCAGGTCCAATTCAGGCATAAATGTCTTAACCGCTTTGGCGATTCCATAATTGTAAGAGTTTTCATCCGATATGCAAAATAAATCGCCAATTTGTTCAAGCGCAATAAGACGCAAAGTCAGAGCGGCAATTGTTTTATCCAAGTTGCCAATAAACTTTGCATTTTGAAATGCAGACCTTATAGAGCTTTGACACTCTACATTCGTTTCTTTGCCGTTTCTGACAATAGTCATTTGTTTCGTCTTGCCGAAGATAACATCCAAGAGTTCTTTTTCAAAATTACTATTTGTTGTTTCCATTTTATTAATGATTTTAATTGTTAATACTACACGCCTATCTGACGGCATAATTATCGGTGGCAAAGTTACACCCCTTCTTAAACCACACAAAACATCTTGCGTCGGAATTTCTTTACAGATACGTCGGTATTTCTTTACGCATACGTATCATTTCCCGACACTTTGGCATCAACTGACAAATCTATTAAAAAATCGTGTTTCAAGACTTTACTTATTAAAATAAGTAGTTCTGTGTCGATGGTTGGATTTTTAAAAATATCATAACACGCTGTACGAGAACGGTTAATGGCGGTTGCAAACCAAACTTTTGAGCGTCCTTGACGTTCAAGTTCTTCCTTTATTCTCTGCCCGATGTGTATGCTCATTGCTCGAAATATTTGAGGTCTGATGAGATTCCAATATCAGACCGGCACAAAAAAAGCGTGGAATCCTTATTTTGCTCGTATTCCACACACTGAGGCTTCGCGTACCCGTATAGCCGAACCGAGCAACGAATCCTCACGCCGTATGTGTATAACAAAGGAATACAAACTAAATTGCATACCAATATTACACGCCAACGAGCACTTATCGTTGCAGAGTTTTTGGCTATATAGTTTTATAAACTTGAAAGTTGCGAATTTTCAGTGTGTCAAAAACAAAGCGTAATAAACGCCATATAATTATATTTACGTCTCCATGCGCCAAATTTCACAGCGTTTGGATAGTGCAAAATTATATTGTTTTAGAGATAAAACAAAAATTTTTTTCTTTTTCCATTAAAAACTTTTTAATAAACAAGCAATTTATCTCATTTCCAAATAATTGCAAATCGTACATTAACTCATTATAAAAAAAACATAGTGAAATAAAAAATTTTTGATTTTTATGTGCGGAAAAATCAAAAAAATTCGTATTTTTACGCACATAAAAATCAGAATTGTTAATTATTGTAAAATGAAACGTAAGATAGAAGATAAACTTTTGCAGTGGAAAAACTCGCCGAAACGTATGCCACTCATTCTTAACGGTGCACGTCAGGTGGGGAAAACTTATAGTCTGAAACTATTTGGTAGTCAACACTATAAGAATGTAGTCCACATAAATTTGGAGGCTAATTTCCGTGCGCGGGAAGCCTTTGATACAGACCTCGTCGCCACTAATATCATTGAACGTCTGCAAGCGATTGTGGGTCAAAAAATCGAAAGGCACAATACTCTTTTGATTTTGGACGAAATTCAGGCATCGGAAAGAGCATTGACCGCCCTTAAATCTTTTTGCGAAGAAGAGCCTGATTATCACGTTGTTGCGGCAGGAAGTTTGCTTGGAGTAGCCATCAATAGAGAAAAATTTTCGTTTCCTGTTGGAAAGGTTGACGAACTCAATATGTATCCTCTTGATTTTGAGGAGTTTTTGTGGGCTTTGGGCAAAGAAAAATTATCCTCTACAACCCGCGAACACTATCAAAGCAACGAACCAATGGACGAGGCCCTGCACAATGAGGCAATCATTTGGCTCAAACGTTATTGGATAACGGGAGGAATGCCGGCTGTAGTCGTTGAATATATTGAAAATCAAAATTTTAACAATATATCCGAAATCCAAAACCGTATTCTGAACGAATATGTGGCAGATATGGCGAAATACGCAGATAGTCGCACATCCGTAAAAATCCGCGCTTGCTACAATTCGATACCAATGCAGTTGGCAAAGGAAAATCGAAAATTTCAATACAAAGTGGTTCAAAAAGGCGGGTCGGCAAGCATTTTTGGCGAATCGGTCGAATGGCTTGTTAGTTCGGGCGTAGTGCTTAAATGTCAGGCAATTACACAAGGTACAATACCAATTGCTGTTTTTGTGGATTTGTCGGATTTCAAATTGTATTTGAGCGACACTGGACTTTTGACTATGAAATCGCAGATGCCACCGTCAATGATTTTGTCGGAAATCCCGATAGGTGGCAATTTCATAGGTGCACTCGCCGAAAACTATGTGGCACAAGCACTTACGGTAAATAATTTTCCGCTTTATTATTGGAAAAGCGACAACCGCGCCGAACTCGATTTTGTAATTCAGAAGGGCGAATTTGTGATTCCGATTGAAGTGAAGTCGGGCGTCAATGTAAGGGCAAAAAGCCTCGGCGTTTTCAATTCAAAATATGGAATCCAAAAATCCATCCGCACCTCGCTCCGCAACTTCGGTTTGGAAAATGGCATTAAATCCGTGCCACTTTACGCGTTATTTTGCGTTGTACCGTAAGATTTTTATTTTTATGATTTTTACGTGCGGAAAAATCATCAACCTCGCGATTTTTCCGCACATAAAAATCACCTATCCTACTTCAAATCATCCTCGGTGATGAAGCCG
>ODAI011493387.1_pt1 | contig 36929 bp, 23 predicted proteins | sample 1539321 | NCBI WGS metagenome assembly ODAI01 (sample SAMN02144231, study PRJEB22623) | gut metagenome | biome: sheep rumen | host: Ovis aries | place: New Zealand
ATATTCAAAGGAACGGAAATGGAAAAGATCTACAAGAAAGCTCAGATAGCTTCATTCACGGACAAGGAGTACAACGAGTACGTGTCTGAGATCATGTATGAAGAAGACAGGCGTAACCAGCTTGCGACAGCCTACCATCAAGGTAAGGCAGACGATGCTGTAAAGATGTTGTCGCTGGGTATGGACGTGGAATTGATCTCCAAAATCACCGGCCTGTCCGCGGAAGAGATTTCGGCTTTGGGTAAAGGCGAATAAACATTGACACATTGAGTGATGGGCTGTCGAACATTCGGCAGCCCATCTTCTTCCAGCAGTGACAGAGATCACTTTTCTTGACGTATTCCGGTTTTTTTATTCCTTGTGTATGAATATATACCTCGCCGCGAATCCGATAACTGCACCTATGAGAATTCCTGCGAGAGTGCCGAACAGGACATCCCCTAAGTAGTGCTTCCCGGCCATTATTCTGCTTAATCCCACCAGAGTCGCCCAAAACAGAGTTGCGCTTGTGAATCCCCGATATTTTTGTGAAGAATCGCACCTGATGCATGCTATGGCGCACATCGCGAAGCCGAATGCGTTGGATGCATGGCCCGAGTAGAAGCCGAACAGCCCTCCACGCTTTTCGAGCATATGCAGGCCTCCTTCAAGCATCCGTGTGTTGTAACAGGGACGCAGCCTGGCTACGGCGTCTTTCACGAAATTGGCGCACTGGTCACAAGCGAGAATCGTCAGGCCGAGCGCCAGAATGGCTATGAAACCTTTCTTGACACCCAAACGTGAAAACATGAACGCGGCTACGATAGCGTATAGCGGGAACCAGACTTTTATGTCCGAGAAAAAGGTCGACAGGGAATCGGTGAAAGCTGAATGCATACCGTTTATGGCCAGGGTGATCTCCTGGTCAATTTCATCCATATGACGGAGGAAAGGCGTCATTCAGAGGTCGGCTCTCAGTCGATATTCTCATTGAGCATGTCCCAAAGGGCATCCTTGAGTTCAGGTATGCCGTAACCGGTGACGGACGAGATGAAGATGTAGGGGACGTCTTCGGGAATGGATTCCTCAATCTTGTCCATGGTCTTTTCATCCACGATGTCACATTTTGTAATGGCGAGGAGCCTGTCTTTGGCGAGAAGTTCGGGGTTATACTGCTCAAGTTCATTGAGAAGGACGTTGTAGCAACCCGCGACGTCTTTTTCGTCAGCGGCCACCATGAAAAGAAGCACCGAGTTCCTCTCTATGTGGCGGAGGAATCTCAGACCTATGCCTTTGCCTTCGTGCGCTCCTTCTATTATGCCGGGAATGTCTGCGATGACGAAAGACTTGTCATCGTAGTACTGGACTATTCCGAGGTTGGGCTCAAGGGTCGTGAAAGGGTAATTGGCGATTTTCGGCTTGGCTGAAGTGACCGTCGAAAGGAGGGTGGATTTTCCGGCGTTGGGGAATCCCACCAGTCCGACGTCAGCCAGGACCTTCAGTTCCAGGATAAACCAACCTTCTTCGCCTTCTTCTCCGGGTTGGGCGTATCTTGGGGTCTGGTTCGTGGCTGTTTTGAAATTGTTGTTGCCCAGCCCGCCCTTGCCTCCGCGGCAAAGGATCTTCTCTTCTCCGGGTTCGACCATCTCGAAGAGTTCTTCTCCGCTCTCGGCGTCTTTGACTACTGTTCCGACAGGTACGTCAAGATAGATGTCCGTGCCTTGTTTCCCGTGGCAGAGTGCCGCTCCTCCCGGGCCTCCGCTTTCGGCGTGGACAACTTTGCGGTACTTCAGGTGGATGAGAGTCCAGAACTGCGGATTGGCCCTCAGTATGACGTGGCCTCCGCGGCCTCCGTCCCCACCGTCAGGTCCGCCTTTGGGAATGTATTTGGCTCTATGCAGATGCATTGATCCCGCCCCTCCGTGACCGGAAGAACAGAAGATTTTGACGTAGTCTATGAAATTGGATTCTGCCATGATCGATGGTTTATGCCGCAAAGATAATTTTTTTTGTTTTTTCTGCCGTAGCCATTAAACCTCTTTCGCTTCACTATGTCTAAATAATCAGTTACGGGAAAGGGAAAATTCCGTCCTGGCCGCACGTTTGGCGGGATTGTTGTTAGTAGTTTCCCGGAACGCAAAAATTATTAATTATTGTTGGTTCATTGAAGGAGTGGCCGCAAGCCACTCCTTTAAGAAGGAAAAAATTCAATTTATTATAGTCACAACATGAAAAAAGCAGTCAGCATTATTGCAGCCGCACTTCTTCTCGTTTCCCCGATCTTCGCCCAGGAAACCCCGGGCGGCAGGAGAGGTCCCCGCGGCAACGGTGAGGGAGGGGAGCGTCCCGCCCGCCTTTCTACCGAAGAAATCGTCAAGAACCGTACTGAGAGCATGGTTCAGCAGTTCGGACTCAATGAAACGCAGGCAAGTCAACTTGCGGAACTCAATAACCGTTATGCCGGAAAGATTTCCAGCCTCGGCTTCAATCCGATGGAAGGACAGGAAATGCCCAATTTCCAGGAAATGACCCAGGAGCAGCGCCAGGAGATGATGAACAACATGGCCAGCCGCATGGAAGAAATGCAGAAGATGAGGGCCGATCTTGAGGAAAATGAGGCCAAGTATGAGGAAGCCCTCAAGGCTGTCTTTGACAAGAAGCAGATGAAGGATTACCTCAAGGAGAAGAAGAGGGAGCAGATGCGTCAGGAGCAGGAAATGCGTGCACGCTTCCAGAGAGGCTTCGGCGGAGGCGGATTCCCCGGGGGTGGCGGCTTCGGCGGCCCCGGCGGAGGTTTCGGAGGCGGTGGCTTCGGTGGCCCCGGCGGATTCTAGAGAATACTTTTCATTACAGATATCAGGGTCGGCTTTCCGCCGGCCCTTCATCGTTTGTAACGGTCCAGAAAGTTTTGAGAACGGGGACAAGAATCGTTTTTTGGGGAATCTTTTCCGGCAAAGTGGTGAAAGTCACTGAAAAAAGCTATATTTCGGAAAACTTTGGCTTATGCGACGATTGACCTTCTTCATACTGCTTCTGGCTTGCGCTACCGCTTTCGGTCAGAGTATCTCCGTCAATCCCAAATTCGGAGAAATCTCTGATGCGGAGGTCGACATGACCACATTCTCTTCCGACACTTCAGCTGCGGCTTTGATTCTTTACAGTGAGGAGACATACAATGTCACATTTGATGCCTCCTTGGAATTCCTCCAGACCCATTCCGTGCGCAGACGCATAAAAATCCTCAAAGAAGCTGGAAGGGATTATGCTGACTTCCGGGTTCTGTATTATACGGACAAAAGTCTTTCCGAATCCGTCTCGGGAATCAAGGTCTCGACTTTCAACAGGGACGGGGACAGGATCTCGGAAACGAAGATGGACAAGAAGCTCGTTTTCACTGAGCCCTATTCCGATGGGGTGAACGTGGTGAGTTTCACGGCTCCAGAAGTGAGGGTCGGGTCGGTCATCGATGTCTATTATGAAATCAAGTCCCTCCGTTATTATAAGTTCGACGACGTATATCTTCAGCAGGACATACCGGTCAACATGGCCGTTGCCAGATACAGCATGGCGGAATATTTCTTCGCCAAGGGTTCGATGAGGGGTTATTATCCCGTTGATGTGGAAACCGAAGAAACGGAAAGCAACATATCGGTATCCGGACGTCCGGTTTATTTCCGGACAAAGTCGGCCATATACACGGCAAAAGATCTTCCCGCGATGTCTTCCGAGCCGCTGTGCTATGCTCCGAGACAGTACCGTAGCGCCATTTCGTATGAGATGACCAGGTTCGTTTATCCCGGAATGTCACCGGTAAATTTCAATACGACATGGAGTGAAGTCGATGTGGCCGTGAGGGAATCCAATATCTGGACAGAGACGAGGGGCAAGTGCCGTTTCGCTGACGAGGTGCTCGCTCTGAAAGATGACGGAAAGAGCGAAAAACAGCTCATCGCTGACGTCCGCGATCTTGTCGTTTCAAAGGTGGAATGGGATGGAACCAGGAAGCTCGTCCCCCGGAAGAGTTCCGAAATCCTCAAGAGCAAAACCGGATCAGCAGCTGATATAAACGCCCTTACCGGAAGTGCCCTCAAGGAACTGGGGTTTGAAGTGGAACCTCTCCTTATCCGCCGGCGCTCGAGCGGATACCTGCCCGAGTATCTGGTTTCTACAAACGCGTTCGACCTTTTCATCCTCTGCATAACGACACCTTCCGGAGCCCAATACTATCTTGATGCGGCGAGGAAAGAAGGATACCTCAATGTCCTGAGCGATGATTTCCTCGTGACGAACGCAAGGTTGGTGCATCCCGAAGGACCGGTCGGGGAGTGGCGGGACATCTCCGAGTTGACGACGAACCAGATAATCGTGTCGACTGAAATGAACTTGGGGTCCGACGGCCTTATCGAAGGAAAGATGGTCGGAAGGTCGTACAACCAGTGCTCGTTCGCCCTCAAGGAGTCTTACGGAAGATATGATTCCCCGGATGGCTTCATTGAGGAAGAAGAACAGGAGGAGAATGTCGAAATCATCGGATTGGATTTTGAAGGGAATGACAAGTTCTCGGCCGAAGCCATCCTCTCCGAAACTTTCGAAAGGGAATGCACGAAGTCCGGTGACATGATCTACGTGAATCCGTTCGCCACGAAATTCCATAATCGAAGCTCGTTCCGCCTGGGGAAGAGGCAGACTCCGATCGATCTTCCTTACAAATACAGGGTTACTTATCAGGCGAAGATCAATATTCCCCAGGGTTATCAGGTCGAGGAGATGCCGACTTCTCTGGCATATACCTGCGGCCCTCTGAATTCCCGGGTCCAGTTGTCCTGTACTCGAAGTTCGGAAAGTCAGATAAGTGTCACTTCCGTCTTCCAATTGGGGGAGAGATTCGCCTATGCGGAGGATTATCCTGATATCCGCGCCTATTGGGAGCAGGTCTGCAACATTTACGAAAAAGTCATTGTCCTCAAAAAGTCATGAGAGCGATAGGGTTGCTTCCGGCCGTTTTGGCCTCACTCATTCTCACTTGCGCGGTACATGCGCAGGAGGCCTCCGCCATTGTCCGCTTCTATGACGGAAAGTTTTCGATGGGCTCCTCGAAGACCGGCACCTTCAAGGTCGTGACGGAGATAGAAGTCCTTGGAGAAAGCGGAGCGCCCGCATCCGTTTTCGTCGAAAACACCGACTCCTATATCTCACTGTCCTCTTTCTCGGGCTCGGTGTCATATAAGGGGAAGGTGTTGACGAAGATTACCAAAAGCGACCTTTCGGTCCGTTCACTTTCCTCCGGACTCGCTGAGGATAACTTGGCGTACTATTATTCCCCTTCGGCACCTTATCCGTATACGGTTAAGTACGAGTACACGATGTCCTACAGGAAAGGTGTCGCATTCTTTCCCACGTTCATGCCGGTGAGCGACGAAAAGGTCTCCATCGAAAATGCCACCTATTCCATTGAAGTCCCCAAGGGAACGGAAATACAGTATTACGCTTCTATGGCTTCCCCTTCTTCCGAGACCAAAGGGGGAACTGATACATATATCTGGAAAGTGTCGGATTTCAAGGGATTCGTGAGCGAACACCAGATGCCCTCGGCCCTGGAAATGGTTCCCTTTGTTTTCGCCGCTCCGAAAGATTTCATGTACGGAGGAACTACCGGATCGCAGAGGACATGGAATGATGTGGGGAAGTGGCTCAATTCTCTGCAGACCTCTTCGGATGATCTCCCGGAGGATTTCAAAGCGACGTTGAAGGAGATGACGCGGGACTGCAGGACGACTTTCGACAAGGTCTCGGTCCTTTACAAGTTTCTGCGCGAGAAGACGAGATACGTCAGCATACAGTACGGGATCGGAGGATACGTACCTTTTCCCGCTTCGACGGTTCTTTCCACCGGTTTCGGGGATTGCAAGGCTCTCGCCAATTTCCTCAGGTCGGCTCTCGCCGCCGTAGATGTGCCTTCTGATTATTTCATCCTCAATACCGAAAGGAAGGAATCTCTCCCCGGAATCGTGACCTTCGGATTGATGAACCACGTCATGCTGTCGGTCCCGTTGCCGGAGCGCAATGACACTCTTTGGGTGGAGTGTACCAATCCTGTCTATCCGCTGGGATACCGGCATAGCGGTGTCGCCGGTCACGAGGTCGTTTTGATCGGAGAAGGCGGCGGTCAGGTGAAAACAGTACCTTCCTATCCGGATTCCTTGAGTCGACAGTCCCAGAAGACGGTAGTCACTTTGGATGATAAGGGGGGAGCTTCAATCTCAGGGCATCGGGACATGTATCTTGACAGAGCTGAACCTTATATAGGATTCGGGGAACTTTCCACGGATGCGCAGATCCGGCGCCTCACTTCAGCGATGAAAATTCACCCCGACAATGTCACAGTAACGGGAATCGGCGACAATTTCGGCGAGTACTTGGAGAAAGGGAAGGATTTTTGTCCGCACGTTTGGCTTGACTATACGATGTCGACAACGGTTTATGCGAATGCCGACGGGTCAAGGATCTTCCTTCCGTTCAATCCCGTGGCCCAGGGGATGACATTCCAGAGAGGTACAAGAGTCAATGATCTTGTGATTACGGGCGGAATGTCCAACGAGGATGTCGTGGAGGTGAAAATTCCGGCCGGATATAAGGTTGAAAGCATTCCCGAACCGGTTGAATTGCATACCGCTTGGGGTGATTTCGTGGCGAGCGCGTCGCAAAAGGGGAGTGATACGGTGCTGACTAAGGTTTCGTATACTTTCCGTCCCGCTCGTATCCCCAAAGAAAACTATGACCAGTTCCGCTCTTTCGCCAGAGCGGTGAACCGTGCCTTCGAGTCGAAGATAGTGCTGGCCAGGGAATAGCGCCGGGCGGTCATTGGCCCTGAAGATTCCTTCTTGTCGCTTCCAGGTAGAATTCCCGTCTCATCTGTTGTGAGATCGGGTAGTCAACAATGCGTGAACTTGCCGCCAACCCGTCTTCGAGGTTGCAGACGAAAAGGTTGCAGATTTCGGACAGGTAGAGCCGGCAGTACTTTCTGTCGTGCAACTTCTGCAGCGACATTATGTGGGAACAGGTGTGTTGCGCTTGGGTGTATGAGATGGGATCTTTGCTGAAGACATACAATCCCAGCCTGTCGAAGTCGCCGTAGAATCCGTTTATGCATTTGGCGACCTTGCTGTCAACGACTCTTCTGAGAGGAAGGGCCATTGACCAGTAGTCGAATTCTTTCGTTCCGATTATCTTTCCCTCCGTAAGGCCGTAAGCATAGCCGGTACTGAGCATTCTGTCGAGGTCTTCATGGTTCAGCCCCTCATCTTCCCGCGGAACAATTCCCGACATCTCCTTGAGGAGAGACTTGGCCACGTCCTTGCTCTCCTTCATCGCCCTCGTAACCTCGATACCGATGCTCTTGTGGTCGGGACTCTGGAGGTCGGGCTTGTCCATATTGACAAGCAGAGAATACTCGGGGCTTACGATCCGCTCCAAGGTTATCTGGGCATAAAGCTCGAAAAAACATGTTCCCCACTTGCGCATGACCAAATATAGCGATTTGTCCGATACGTTGTTATCCTATTCCGGGATTTGTGCGACAAATAGTCCGGTAAGCGTATGTCAAACCGACGAAGGACGTACTCCGTACTTTGTCTTGAATGCCCTGGAGAAACTTCCCAAGGATGAAAATCCGACCATGTAGGAAATCTCGCTGATGTTGTGCTTACCCTCTTTAAGCAATTCCATAGCCTTTTCCATACGCTGCCCCAGAAGCAGGTCCTTGGGGCTCTGCCCGGTGATTTCCTTGGTTCTTGTGAAGAAATGCGAGTAGCTCATCTCCATCTTCTCGGCCAAAGTCGTGGCGGAGAAATTCTCGTTGCCGAGGTTCTCGGATATGAGCGAAGACAACCTTTCAAGGAAAGCCTTGTCACTTTCCGACAGGCGGGTCGCCTTCTGCGCCTGGATAGGAGCCTTCTGTTCTCCTCCGGAAGCGAGTCTGAGGAGCCTGTCGGTATTCTTAAGGAGCGTGGCTATCCTCGAGAGCATCAGCGTCGAGTCGAAGGGTTTCTCCAGGAAGGCGTCCGCGCCCGAATCCGATGCTCTCAGATTGCCCATTATGCTGTTGTCGCTTGAAATCAGCATGACAGGAATCCTGTAACCTTCCTTGGAGTTCTTGATTCTCGCGCACAGGGTGTATCCGTCCATGGAGGGGAGGGAAGTGTCCACGATGGCGAAATCAATCCTGTTGTCTTCGAAAAGATCGTAAGCGTCCTTTCCGTTCGTCGCCAAAATGACGTTCGCCCTTGGTCTCAGGATATCGGCTATGTGGTCCCTCATCGATTTGTCGTTTTCCGCTATGAGGATTGTGCAGTTTTCGGGGAATGAAGCTTCTATTATAGCCTCCCTGCTCTTCACCTCTTCCATGAATCTGGAGTCATCCTGTCCGGTTTCCTCCAATTCATAAGCGTCCTTGTCGCAGGGGATGAGAATCCGTATACCGTTGGCTGTAGGGAAAAGAATTCCTTTGTGACTGTCGACCAGGCTCCTTATGCTGCTTAGTTCAGGGGCCCATAGGTCCTTTTCTTTCTGATTCATTTTTCTCCCCAGGAAATCCGCAATCTTGGATTTGAGTGAATCTTTGTTCCGGTCCTCCGCAATGAATTTGAGGTCAAGATACCGGCCAAGGTATCCTCCGGTATCCTCCGGAGGGAGCTCTTGGGCACTTGAGATGCTGGAGTACAATGTCAAAAAATCGTGGCTGTCTTCTCCATGGAGCAATCTCCAAATCGTCATCAGCAGAATTCTTCCTAACCTCGGACTGTCGATGGAGCCCTCCGTTCCTTTCCCGATTCCGTTGCATATCGAGAGGTGGTCTTTTTCGGTGATATCTTCAATCGTCCTGCTGAAGCCATCGATTGTGTCATGGATGTCCGATGTTTTTACGAGTAGCGGAGTGGAAATCAAAGCCTCTTGCAGCTCGCTTTCTGATCTGATGGCCAATTCTTTGATTCTCCCTACATTCCTCGCAATGAGATTGATCTGTTGCCTTGCTTCCGGGCTCAGATCTTTTTCCTTTTCAAGTTCACGGGCGGGGGAGTACACCAGCGATACCGCATTTACCATTTCCTCGTTCAGGATCAATGGGCTATTGGCCAGCTGTTTCAGCACTTTGTTGAAAAATCCGCTGGTCCGGCGCTCCGAAGTGACATTTTCCTTCAATCGTCTTACATATATGAAATGTGCCCAGACGATTCCGGCGGTAGCGAGAATCATCAGAATTACCAGGAGTATGAAGGGGTACGATGACGTGAAACGTTTCCGGATCCGGAAAGGTGTCGCTATTTCAGAAGAACTGTATTCGCCGCTTGGGGTTTTGACCCTTACCCTGAAGTTGTATGCCCCTCCGGGAAGATCCGTGTATCCTGCGCTCTGGCCGTCTCCGCCATGTCTCCACGTGTCATCAAATCCTTCCAGCATGTATTCGTAGTTGAGCCTGTCTCCGCTGTCGAAATCAATAGCCGAGAAGGTGAAAAGGATGTTGTTGCTCTTCGGAGAGAGTACAAAGTCCGTGGCATTTGATGAGATCTTCTCATTCAATACCTGAATCGATTCCAATGAGAGATGAATATCTTTTCTGTACTCTTCATAAAGCGGGTTCAAGATGGTGAGATCATGTGCACTACCGAATATGATGCGGTTTCCGATTCCTATGATTTCGCTGACGGTACCGCAGTTGGGCGAATAGTTCATGGATGATCCCGTTCTACCGATGCTGGGAATGATACTCCGGTTCGTCATGCTGATTGAAGCAATGGCGTTCCGGCAACTCACCCATACTCTGTTTCTGAACTGGAGGATGCATCTTATGGTGTTTTCGGGAAGTCCATTTGCCATCGTAAGACGCTCCGTTTCTCCTGATGTGACATTATAGATGCAGAGGCCGTCATTCAGTGTTCCCACCCAAAAATTCCCCACGTTGTCCACCATCATGCATTCGGCTTTGACGTCGAGTGGGATCCTTGTTATCGGACCTTCAGGTTCTGCCTTGAAAATTCCCTCTTTTCCATACAGATACAGAGTACCATCAGGTGCGACGTATGGATTGTTGGCTGTCCCGGCCGGTTTTCTTTCAGAAAGGGTATTACCGTCTTTATCGAACACAAATATTCTTTGCTGGGTCACTACCCCCGTTATGCCGCTGGGCAGAGTAAAAAACTGAGCCTCGGAATAGTCACCCTCGAAGGTTTTTCCTAAAGTGTATCTTTGGGTACCGCCGCCCTTCTCATAGATGTATTTGACAAGTTCTCCACTATCGGTTATGATCCAAACGTCATAGTTCGGGTCAATGTAGACGGTTTCGAAACTTGTGTCTTCTCCAATTATCCGGGTTGTCAATTTTCTGGTCTCTTCGGTTTGGAGATTGAAAAGGTATATATCCCTGTCGGTCAATATAAGAGAATTGTTGATGTCATCCGAGGGGTATATCTTCATGATTTTCTCCGAGCGGGCGAGGTTATGTATGGTTTTTGTCTCTTTCCCCTCATCGTGGGAAAGTGAGAACGACTTGCCATCTTTGCATATCGCCAAGTTGTTTCTCAAAACCACGCAACTGCAGGAAGAGACTCCGGAGAGAGTTTCGTTCTGCCATATTCTTGTCAATGTGCCGGAAGGTTCGTAGTATCTGAAGATACCAACGTCTTTTACCCCCACTACGAGTTCCGACTTGTATTCGTCCTGCTTGGCAAACAATATGTTCCTCCCGTTGAATACCTGCAATCTTTCGGGCAGACTCAGTACCCTGCATTCTGGATTCAGCATGAACAATCCTTCCGAGGTACTCGTCACTACCATCCCCATATAGGGAGTGAGACAGTTTACAGTTTTTTCCCCGAACGAGATCTCGCCTCTCTTATTGAAACCCATATCCAAGGAATAGACGGTATGGGAATCGTCGGATATGACAAATATCATGTCAAGTACTATTGCTATATTATGGCAATAAGAAAGAGACTTGTCCCTGACGGCTACGTTTATGCTGCCACTTTCCTTATCAAATACGTATAGGCCATCCTTGCCTGAAAGCAGAAGCCGCTCTTCGTCCATGTTGGCTATGCCATAGATGTTGCCTATATCAAGTGGTGTGTTCTTTTTGACGACTCCGTTTTCAATCAGATGTACACCCATATCGGTAGCGACCCACATCCTATTCCCCCTGTCATGCCTCAATGCCAAAATGTAGTCGCTGGCAATCGACAGGGTGTCGGTATGGTAAAAAGCGCGGTAGGAAGTTCCGCTGTATCTGAACAAACCCTTCTCAGTTCCTAGCCAAAGGTATCCGTCGGGATCCGTTTCCATGCAAGAAATCGCCGCACTTTTCGAATCCTGGTTTGTCGGCAGGACCTCGGGGATCGAATAGTAGTCCTGGGCGAATGAAATGGAACTGAAAAGCGCCATCAGCAAGCCCAAAAAAGCGAAATGCCATCTGTGCAGGTCTGCGAGTGGCCTCATATCGGAGTGTAAAACGTTTTTCACTTTGATTTTTGCTTTTGTTATTGCGAATGCAATATAAGAAGATTTTGCTAAATTATCATAAGTTTTGCGTAATTTTCCGTAAGTTTTGCTTTATTTTGGTATTCTTTGATAAATCGTTTTATATAGTCTATTGCTAAATTTGCTATCGCAAAAAACGGGAGATTCTGAACTTATTTATGTTTTTGGATGTGCCCGTAGTGATTAAGCTTCCGATGTGAATCGCAAGTGGGTTTCCTTATTTATAATAATAAGGTATAATTCGGAGAATGTCATTTCCCCTATTAGGACTCATTCCGACCCCGATCACTTTTGCGCAAAACCAGAAATTACCAACCATTACTTTATGTTTAACCACAAATCAACACATCAACATGAAATCTAATTTATTGAGATTTGCTGTTGCACTGTTTTCGGCACTCGCCATCTCTGTAGGGATAGCGAGCGCTCAGCAGAATGTGACGGTGACCGGTACGGTCGTTGACGACAAAGGCGAGCCCGTTATCGGTGCAGCTCTCCAGGTGAAGGGTACCCTTCAGGGAACTGTTACTGATGAGTACGGTGCTTACACCCTGGAAACAAGGTCTAATGCTGTTCTCGAAGTGTCCAGCATCGGCTACGCTACTCAGGAAGTCGCTGTAAACGGAAGGACCAGAATCGACATCACCCTTGCAGAAGACACTACTGAACTGGAAGAGACGGTCGTCATCGCTTATGGTGAGGCCCGCGCCCGTGACTTCACTGGTGCTGTCCAGCAGATCAACGTGTCCAACTCTCCTCAGTCCATGATGGGCTTCACGAACCCCACTGAGATTCTCCGTGGTAATGTACCTGGTATGCAGGTTACTCCTCCCAGCGGTGTAGGTCAGGCAGGATCGATGCTCGTCCGTGGACGTCGTAGCCTCGGTGCTTCATCCAATGAGCCTCTCCTCGTTGTCGATGGTATGATCTACAAAGGATCCATGACCAACATCGACCCCAACAACATCGAGAGGATCGAGGTCCTCAAGGACGCATCTTCACTCGCAGCTTACGGTTCTCAGGCAGCCCAGGGTGTTATCATGATCACCACCAAGAAGGGTATGGTCGGAAAACCGAACATCGAATTCTCGACAACCCAGTCATTCAACACTCCTACTTACAAGCGTGACTGGATGGATGCTAGGGAGTACGTTCATCTCCGTAATGCGCGTGCCGCCAACTACTCCAATCTGGAGGACACTTCTTTCATGTCAGATATCGAAAAGAAGAACTGGAACGGCGGTAACAACCCCACATCCACCAACTGGTTTGACATTTCCACTCACGTGGGTCATACCCAGAACTACAACGCCCGTGTAAGCGGCGGATCCGAAACCTTCAACTATTCATTCAGCTTCGGCCGTTCAATCCAGAACGGTATCCAGATCGGAAACACCTTCAACCGCACAAGTATCAATACCCGTATCAATGCCAAGATCAACAAGTACATTGAGGCAGGTTTGACAATGGACTATTCAGGAACTTCATCCAAGGGAGCCTCTTCCAATCCAACCATGGAACGTGCCAGCCCGCTTGGTAGCCCTTACTTCGACAATACCGGTAAGATGCGTAAGTTCCCTTCGGGAGACGATACCACCACTACCAACCCTCTTTGGGGAACCGGTGAAGGTGACGGTCTTGAGCGTGAAATGCAGTCTGACCGTACCACTTACAACGGATTCCTTACTGTCAAGGCTCCTTGGATCGAGGGCCTCAGCTACAAGTTCAACGTTTCTTACGGCAAGAACAAGAGCGAAAACCTCCAGTTCTACCACGAGGCTTATTATCCTTCAATGCCTTCAGGTCAGAATGAAGACGGATATACCGAGGTTGACCTCGCTTCAGCCAACGGTAGCGTAAACTATGGTAACTCCATCAACTGGGTTATCGATAACATCATTACCTTCCAGAGGACCTTCGGCCGCAAGCACAGCCTCAACTCTTCCCTCGTTTACACCAGGGACAGCGACCTCGCAAAGGGCTTCTCAATGGCCGGATCGAACTTCGCTGATTTCGGAAATACCCTCCTCGGATGGTATGGACTCAACCAGGCCGGTACCCGTACCGTCAACGCCGGTACTTATACACTGCATAACGATATCGGATACCTTGCACGTGCGATGTATTCATACGATTCACGTTATTCTGTGAACCTCTCCTTCCGTCGTGACGGTTCTTCAGTGTTCGGAGCCAACAGGAAGTGGGGTAACTTCCCCGCTGTCGGTCTCGCTTGGACAGTGACCAACGAGAAGTTCATGAAGAACAACAAGACCTTCGACGACCTCAAGCTCAAGGCTTCATGGGGTATCAACGGTTCCCAGACCCTCGCTCCTTACGGAACCCTTTCAAGGGTCACCCTCGGACGTGCCAGCTACGGTATCGCTACAAGTGACGGTCTTCTCTACAGCCAGTATGTTTCCGCTATCGGTAACCCCGACCTCGGTTGGCAGAAGTCAGAGTCCCTCAACATCGGTGCTGAATTCTCCGTCCTCAAGAGAAGGATTTCCGGAGAAATCAACGGTTATATCTCCAAGACAACCGATCAGATCTTCAGCCGTACCATTCCTATCATGGGTGCAGGTGTAAGCAGCCAGCAGGCTACCATGGGTCAGATCAACAACTGGGGTATCGAGGCCAATATCAATACGTTGAACATCCAGAAGAAGGATTTCTCCTGGTCTTCAAACATCACCTTCAACCTCAACCGCAACAAACTCAAGAAGCTTTGGGGTGGCGAGAATGAGGCTGATGACCTTGCAAACGGTTTCTTCATCAATCGTTCACTTGATACCATCTGGTGGTATGACCAGGACGGTGTCGTTCAGGAGAATGGTACCGGTTCCCTTCCTACCCGTCTTGCCGGTGAGGGTAACACCATCGACCAGGATGGAAACGGTGTTCTTGACAACAACGATAAGATTCACCTCGGAAACAGCCGTGAGAACTTCCGTGTAACTTGGGGCAACACCTTCAGCTACAAGAACCTCCAGCTCTACTTCCTCATCAACTGGACAGCCGGTGGTCACGGATATGCTCTCGCTGACAACACCTTCGCTTACAAGACAAATGAAGGTTTCAACTATTGTAGCTACATGGACATTCCTTATTGGACTCCCGACAACAAGTCCGACAAGTATGTCGCCGCTACTTTCCGTGATCAGGACGAGACCTGGAGAGTTTACAGCTCTTACGCCAATGTTCGTCTTCAGAACCTCAACCTGTCCTACAATCTCGGTAAACTCGTAAAGAACTGGGGTATCAACGGTGCTCGCATCTATGTTTCCGGATCCAACCTCTTCTACATCGCTCCCAAGTGGAAATGCAGCGATCCTGAAGGACGTGGCCGTGGTGGTATGATGATGAGAACTTATACTGTCGGTCTCAGCATTTCTTTATAATCCACTAATTTAACGACAATTACGATGAAAAAGATATTTGCAAGCTTACTTCTCGCTTCAATGGCTGCCGGCGCATTCGTCGCCTGCGAGTCCGAGAAAGACTTCCTGACAGAGAAGCCCAAGGCCCAGTTCTCCATCGACAACGCCTACGAGACTTCAGCACAGGTTCTCTCAACTGTCGTTGCAGCTTACAATAGCGTGAACTCCATCAACTTCGGTATCACCAATGCGATGCAGAGTGATGAGATGACTTACTTCTCCGTGTTCGGTGCATCTTCACAAATCATCAACAACTGGAGCTCTTTGGGAAACTGGGGCGGTCAGAACGCCAAGACCATCTGGGATTCCGATTATCAGACCATCGCTTATGCGAACCAGGCTCTTTATGCTACCGGTCTTGAGTCCATCGCTTGGTCTTCAGACGCTGAGAAACTGCAGCTCCAGGCTGAGGCATACTGCCTCCGTGGATATGCATATCTCCGTCTTGCCGAGCTCTTCGGCGGAGCACCTCTCGTGCTCGAGTATTCAGAGGCTCTCCGTTTCGACTATGAGCGTGCTTCAAGGGCCGACACCTACAAGCAGGCTATCTCCGACCTCGAGTTCGCTTACAAGAACCTTCCTGACCAGCCCGTCGCAAAGGGTCGTGTAGGTAAGGGAGCCGCAGCCATCATGCTTTCCGAGGCTTATCTCGGACTCGGTATCGAGACCGGTGACAAGTCCAACTACGATCAGGCTGTCACTTATGCTCAGGCCACCTACAAGCTTCATCCCCTCATGATCAAGCGTTTCGGTGTCCGTGCGGATCCCAAGGATACAGGTACTTACCTCGGTGTCCCCAACTACAACGCTGAAGGAACTGTCTACAGCGACCTCTTCTACAAACAGAACCCCCGCCTTGCGGAAAATACCGAAGGTGTTTGGGTTATCTTGAGTGCTAAGGATTACGCCGAGTATTCAGCCAACTCTTCCGTTATCCGCACCATGACCCATGGAGGTTACGCTCCCGCTCTTCGTGACGTTCCCGCTCTTCTTCCCGAGTATCAGGAAGGCTTTGACGGAAAACCTTGGCAGGACGGTAAGTTCAACAACATCTATGGTGTAGTCAACGGACGTTCCACCTCTATCCCCGCCATCATGGGAGCAGGTGTTCCTTTCACCGGTCACCCCAGCTGGTTCTCTACCGTTCAGGTTTGGGACAACCAGCACAACAAGGGCGCTGATGACCGCGGCAAGGAAGGTGTGGCTATCCGCCGCTACTATCCTACTACCAACGTAGATCACCCTCATTGGAAGAAGCAGGACAACTCCAAGCCTTATGGTACTGATGCAGGATTCCTGGGTTGGGAGCACATCTCCAAGGACAACTTCAACCAGGCGATGGAGTTCTTCCAGATCTCTGACAAGAGGGTTCCTATCGACGCTTGGGGATATGATGAGAACACTTACTTCTCTTCAGGTGTGTTCGGTGCCCGTATCTTCCGTGACTGGTACATGTACCGTTCAGCTGAGGCTTACCTCCTCGAGGCTGAGGCCAAGCTCCGTAAAGGCGACAAGAGTGGTGCAGCAGCTGCCATCAATGTTCTCCGTAACCGTGCAAATGCTGTTCCTTTCACAGCTGATGAGATCAACATCCAGGTCATCCTCGATGAAAGGTGCCGTGAGCTGATGTATGAGGAGGACCGTTGGGCAACCCTCCTCCGTCAGGAGCCTGAAACCTGGAAGGTACGTATCTGGTCTTACGGTATGTGGTCTTACGATCCCGTTAAGGGAACTCTGAACCCCAATGCCAAACTCTTCCCTGAGACTCAGCAGGTCGACGCCGCTCATGGTGCTCAGTCTCCTGCCCTCAATTGGAACTACTGGCCGATTCCTGCAGCATATGTCAACCTCAACACAGACAATCCTGAAGGAATGAAGCAGAATGCGGGCTGGGAGTAATCCTTCGGTCCAAGTTCATATTTGAATAAATGGAATTGGCACCCTCGTCAAGGTTGCGGGGGTGCCATTTTCAGAAAAGAAATCTTTCAACCGGTTTGGACAGGGATGTCCACTCCGGTTCCACAACCAACCGATTGCATGCATATGAAATCAGTACAACACATTGCTCTTGGGACCGCTATGCTCCTTGGAGCCGCCATTGCCGCAGTATCATGCGGTCAGAAATGGCAAGAAGAACCCTCAACGGGTTACAACATCATCACCCAGAAGGGTGGACAGACTCTCGGATACAGCCCGAATTCCGGAGTCCAGATCTTGACCAAAGGCGGTTACGCCTTCAAGGATCTCAACCGTAACGGTAAACTCGACGTGTACGAGGACTGGAGGAAGGATCCCCAGACCAGGGCGAAAGACCTTGCTTCCCAACTTTCAATTGAGGAGATAGCTGGTCTTATGCTCTACAGCGCCCACCAGGCTGTTCCCGATGAGAACATCACCGATGCCCAGAAGAAGTTCCTCTCCGAGGATAACCTCCGTGCTGTTCTCGTAACAAGGGTCGGTAGCCCTGAAATCGCCGCCAAGTGGAACAACAACGTCCAGGCTTTCGTGGAAGGTGTAAACCACGGTATTCCCGCCAACAACTCTTCCGACCCCCGTCATGGAGCTGTCGCTACCGCTGAGTTCGATGCGGGTAACGGTGGAACGATCTCAATGTGGCCTTCTTCCCTTGGTATGGCCGCCACATTCGATCCTGCCGTTGTTGAGCAGTTCGGAGAAATTGCTTCCAAGGAGTACAGGGCTCTCGGTATCGCTACCGCCCTTTCTCCCCAGATTGACCTCGCTACCGAACCCAGGTGGGGCCGTTTCAACGGAACATTCGGTGAAGATCCCGACCTTGATGTCGATATGGCAAGGGCTTATGTTGACGGTTTCCAGACATCGGAAGGCGATGTTGAAATCAAGGACGGTTGGGGCTATGAGAGTGTCAACGCCATGATCAAGCACTGGCCCAGCGGTGGTCCTGAAGAGGGTGGACGTGACGGTCACTACAGCTACGGAAAATATGCCGTCTATCCCGGCGACAACCTCGCGACTCAGATCAGGCCTTTCGTGGAGGGTGCTTTCCAGCTCAAGGGAAAAACCGGTATGGCTTCAGCAGTCATGCCTTACTATACAATCTCCTACAACCAGGATCCCTCCGGTGAGCAGAACGGAAACAGCTACTCAAAGTACATCATCACCGATCTTCTCCGCGAGAAATACGGTTTCGACGGTGTCGTCTGCACAGATTGGAACATCACCAAGGATTACTTCCATGTGGAAGGATTCGAAGGCAAGTGCTGGGGCAACGAGACCCTTACCGAGGCTGAGCGTCACTACAAGGTCATCCAGGCCGGTGTCGACCAGTTCGGAGGCAACAACGAGAAAGGCCCCGTCATCGAGGCTTACAACATGTGGGTGAAGGATTTCGGTGAGGAGAGCGCAAGGGCACGTTTCGAGAAGTCCGCGGAGCGCCTTCTGATGAACAGCTTCCGTACCGGACTCTTCGAGAACCCTTACCTCAATGTCGAGAACACCGTGAAGGTTGTCGGAAATCCCGACTTCATGAAGGCCGGCTACGAGGCTCAGCTCAAGTCCATCGTCATGCTGAAGAACCACTCCAATGTTCTCCCTCGCCAGGGACGTGCAAAGGTCTACATCCCTCAGTACTATGAGGCTCCCAGAGGCTCGATGTTCGGAGGAGCAGCCCAGCAGGGCCGTTGGGTTGATCCCGTCGCAGGCTCTATGGTAAGCAAGTACTTCGACCAGGTCACCAACCCCAAGGACGCTGATTTCGCCATTGTCTTCATCAACGCCCCCGCTTCAGGAAGCGGTTACGATGTCGCTGACCGTGAGAAGGGCGGAAACGGATACGTTCCCATCAGCCTCCAGTATGAGGATTACACAGCAACATATGCAAGGGAGACCAGTATCGCAGGTGGTGACCCTTACGAGGACTTCACCAACCGTACATACAAGGGAAAGACCGTGAAGACTTCCAACAAGTCCCATATGGAACTCGTCCGCAACACCCGCAAGGCTATGGGAGGCAAACCGGTCATCACCGTCATCAACATCTCCAAGCCTATGGTCATGTCCGAAATCGAGGGCTATACCGATGCTATCCTCCTTTCCTTCGGAGTCCAGAATCAGGCAATCCTTGATGTCATCAGCGGTGCTGTCGAGCCCTCAGGACTTCTCCCCATGCAGATGCCTTCTTCAATGAAGACAGTCGAGGAGCAGTTCGAGGACGTCCCCAGGGATATGGACTGCTACAAGGATGCTGACGGAAACGTCTATGACTTCGCTTTCGGTATGAACTGGAAGGGCGTCATCAACGATTCCCGCGTCGAAAAATACAAATAGAACGATTCTTATCGGTGGCTCATAGGCGTAATCGCCTTTGGGCCACCTTTTTTAGACATGAAAACCAAAACCTTTATTATATCCATCGCTGCAGTATTGTCGGCTATGGCATTGAGTGCCGGTTTGTCTTCTTGTTCGACTCAACCGGCCACGACAGACACATACATGTGGTATCCCGGTCAGCTGGCGGCTTATCTTCAGACCCGTCAGAGGGAGGAATCCAAAGAACGCTGCAAGTTCGTAGGATATCCTGGCAAGTTCTTCCCGCCTAAGGATGTGGCGTATTTCCGGACGAAGATGTCTTCTTCGGATGCTGAGGCCCTTGATTGGAGCAGCCCCGGAGATGTCACGATATCCGAGAAAGACGGTTACGCTGTATTCACTGTCAAGACTGACGGGAAAAGGCTTCCTTCCCTTTTCGTGAAAGGAACGAAGGTGTCCAAATGGGAATCCAGTTTCGACGGGGAGACTTGGGTTCTTCCCGAGAATGATCCCAGGTTCAATACGGCTGAAAAATATCCCGACAACCGTCAGGAAATAACCGTCCCTATCAAACCCGCATCTGTCGACGTCCTCGAAAACGGAGACATCCTCGTTGATTTCCATGAACTGGAGATGGGTGATGTCAAATTCACCGCTGAAGGAAAAGCTACCCTTTCATTCTTCGTGGGTGAGAGCCGTATGGAAGTGATGAGTGACAATACCGCCCGAAATGAGCAGTTCGACATTCCGACAGTGACCGTTGACGGAAAGGGTTCATTCACACTTCCCGAAAGGGCTCTCCGTTATCTGAGGATTTCTCCCGACGGTGATGTCAAAGTTTCTGACATCACTTTCGAAACCCACATGTGGCCTGTTCAGAACCTCATGACCTTCGAGTGCAGTGACGAAGGGTTCAACGCCATCTTCAATCAGGGCGTGAAGACTCTTCATACTTCGCTCCACAATTTCTATCTCGACGGAATCAAGAGGGACTATCTCCCTTGGGCGATGGACGCCGTCCTCGGAACAATCGGAGGTGACTATGTCTTCGGTGACCGTCAGGTTTCCCGTAATGGAATCTCCGTCGCCCTTATGCCCCCTCATCCCCAGACTTCGGATTGGGGAATTCCCGATTATCCTCTCCACGCCCTCATCGGCTTGGAACATGACTACGCCCGCTACGGTGACATGACGACCGCCGACATGTTCAAGGACCGTATCCTTGACCAGATGGCGCTCTATGAGTCCGTCCAGGATGAGTACGGTTTCCTCACCGCTGCGCGTCCTTCTTCCGGATTCACACCCGGATGGGCACGCAAGGAAGGCCCCGAATCCATGGGTAGGGCAGCGTACGCACAGATGATGCTGATGGAGAATTTCCGCATCACCTCGTTCTTCTGCTCGAAGTGGGGAGAGAAGGAACTCGCTGAGCATTATGCTCAGAAGGCCAAAGATCTCGGCGCTTCCATCATGGAACATTTCTGGAGCGAGGAAAAGAAGGCTTTCATCGACGGATACAAGGCGGACGGTTCCCTTGATGAGAGGGTTTCACCTCATGCACAGTATTGGGCTGTCCTTTCCGGACTCTATCCTGAGAAATACTACGACGCACTTTATACGGAGGTTCTTCCTTCAATACCTTCATACTACAAGGATGTCAGCTATGACAAGGGCTATGAGGTGATGGCATACGCCAAAGCCGGTCACATCAAGGAGTGCCTTGTATTCCTTGACAGGGTTTTCGGCGACTGGATCCGCCAGGGACACACCCGTTTCCCCGAGAATTTCCAGCCTGAAGCCTCCAAGGAAGAGCAGCTTGTATTCTACCGCAGGCCCTTCGGCCTCAGCCTCTGCCATGGCGCCAACGGAACTCCCGGAGTCGCCGCCGCCCTTTTCGGCATCATAGGATTCAGCAACGATCCCGCGAAACCCGGTCAGTACACCGTTAAACCCGATCTCGCCGGAATGCAGTGGGCAAAAGCCAGTTTCCCTGTAGCCGAGGGGACGATCTCCGTTGAGGTCAACGGAAAAGACGTGAAGGTCGATTCTCCCAAGGGATGTCGCGTGAAGATCGACAAGTCCCGCCTCTAAGAAACACACAAACAACACATCAAATATGAAAAAAACACTTATTGCCATCTCATCGGTCCTGCTCCTCTCGGGCAGTATCGCATTTGCTGACAGCCGCGCTTCCATCAAGGATCTGCGCATCCAGAATGCTGACAGCCCCATCGCAGTGGAGGACAAGCATCCGGTCATAAGCTGGAGAATGGAGTCCACCACCAAGGGCGCGAAGCAGACTGCTTATCAGATTTCCGTCATAAGGGAAGTCGACGGCAGCGAATTCTGGAACACCGGTAAAGTCCAGAGCGACCGTTCAATTGGTATCCCTTACCAGGGAATCGCTCTTCAGGCCGAAAAAGGTTACACCGTCAAAGTCACCGTATGGGACAAGGACGATGTCGCCCATGACGCTACGACCCGTTTCGAAACCGGTATCATGAACCCCCGTATCTCCGCTTGGAACGGAGCTGACTGGGTAGGAGTGAAACAGCTCAAGCTCGATGCTTCTTCTATGGCCCTGTTCGAGATCAACACCGATTTCCGCCTCAACAAGGGTGATGTCGCATCTATCGTTCTCGGAGCTGATGACTTCCGCCTCAAGAACGGATTCCTCAATGACTTCGGTACCCAGAACGATGTCCATTACATCAAAGTCGATGTCGACTACGGTGCCAAGGAAATCCGTCTCTGGAGAGTGGGATACTATAAGGAAGACAGCTCCACCAAACCTTTCGTTACCATCAACAAGACTGAATATCCCCAGGCGAATCTTGATGATGTTTTCGGAGCGAAGGCCAAGGGAGACCTTCACAACATCAGCGTGAATGTTTCCGCAGGAAGCATCAATTTCACCGTTGACGGAGTTGATGTCGTCACTGCTCCTCAGCAGATGCGCGGATTCGGTGGCGGTGGCGGAAACGGATTCTCAGTCGGTATGCAGGGCGGTCCCGCACGCAGGGCTTCCAACATCACCCTCAACAAGCTCGGTTCCGGTGGAAACTATCCTCCTTTCCCGATCCTGAGTTCAGTCGGTTTCGGTGCCGCTCCCGGTTCAGAGGTCGTTTACTCCAACTACAAGATCCTCTTCGCAGGCCAGAGCGGTGACAAGCTCGCTTTCGATGCCAACCATGGTGAGGGTTATTCCATCTTCGCGAATCTTCCCGGTGTCTCCGTAAGAGGAAACAATATCACCGTTACAGGTACCGGTTCCAAGGAGCAGGTTGTCTATGCAGACCCCAGCTACGGTGCTGAGACCATGCTCAGGAGCGAGTTCAAGACCAACGGAAAAGACATCAAGTCCGCGAAGCTCTATGCTTCCGCAATGGGTGTATTCAATGTTTATCTGAACGGTAAGAAGGTCGGTGATGACTGGTTCGCTCCCGGCGACAGCCAGTATCGTGAGACCATGTGCTACCTCGCATATGACGTTACCGATATGGTAAAGAGCGGCCAGAACGCCATCGGTGCTGAACTTGCCCCCGGTTGGTACACAGGCTATCTCACCTTCACGATCACCAACTACAACTTCTTCGGTGACTATGAGGCATTCCTTTCAAGGCTTGTCGTCACATACGAAGATGGAACCAAGGAGTATTTCGTCTCCGATCCTTCATCTTGGAAGGCATACAAGGATGGCCCTATCCGCAGCGGCAGCTTCTTCATGGGTGAAAGGTATGACGCTTCCAAGGAAGCGGCAGTCAAGGGCTGGAACGAAGTAGGATTCGATGATTCAGCTTGGATTCCCGCTGAGAAGATCGAAAAGCGCGACTGGATGGACTTCGACCTCGTAGCACGTTACGATGAGGTTGTCCGCCTCAGGGAGACTCTTACCGCCAAGAGCGTTATGCCTACCCACAGCGCTGACGGACACACCTACATCTACAATATGGGTGTCAACATGGTGGGCGTTCCTTCAATCACCATCCCTGCCGGATATCTGCAGAAGGGTGACAAGGTTATCCTCGCTTTCGGTGAGCAGGTTTATCCCGGACTCAAGGGTGATAAGAAGGAGTATGTTGACCGTTTCGGAAAGAAGGGCCGCGGCGTAGCCGGACAGATCCTCTTCGAGACCAACCGTGCCGCAATGGACGTTGATGTATATACCGCTGACGGAAGCGGAGCTGTCACAATCCAGCCTACCGCCACCTACAGGGGATACCAGTATGTACAGGTCACTCTTCCTTCACATGTCGGACCTCTCCCTCTGGAGAATGTCAAGGGCCTCGTCCTCTCTTCTTCCGAGATTCCTACCGGAAAATATGTCGCCACCACTTCAGACGGCAAGACCGACAAGCTCGTCAACCAGCTGTTCAAGAATATCCAGCGCAGCCAGCTCGGAAACTTCTTCACGATCCCTACCGACTGCCCTCAGCGTAACGAGCGTATGGGTTGGACCGGTGATGCACAGGCTTACACCCGTACCGGTATCTACAACGCACATACCCAGAACTTCTATCGTCAGTGGATGGTAGCTCTCCGTGCTGACCAGGGTGTCGGAAGCGACACTGAGGTTCCCGGAGGTATCGGTTCAACCGTTCCTACCTACAACCGTTCTGACGACACTTCCTTCGCTACAGGTACCACTTGGGCAGGTGCTGTCTGCCAGGTTCCTTGGCAGATGTACATCCAGTACGGTGACACCCAGATCATCGAGGAGAACATGGACGCCATGATGGATTGGCTCAACGGAATGGCCTTCTACAAGACCAGCGACGCCCATCCTTACCTCTCCGCAAAGGCTACCGGTCTTGCTGACTGGCTCGCTCTCGACAACCGTACTCCCTCCGATCTCGTGAACAACGCCATCTACATCTACTTCATGGAGGTTACCGCCATCATGGCTGACGCTATCGGAAGGCCTGACCTGGCAGCCACTCTCCGTGACCGTCACGAGAAAGCCAAAGCTGACTGGAACAGCGCTTACGTCAATCCTGCAACAGGAAAGACCCGCGACCTCAACGGCCAGACCATCCACACCCAGGCTTCTTATGCTACACCTCTGAACTTCAATGTGTTCAGTGATGAGAATAAGGCCAAGGCTGAGGCTTACCTCGCAGCTCTCGCAGCCAACCCCAACTCAAGCGGCCCTACCGCTCAGGAGAAGGAAGCTGAGAAGAATCTCGCTCCCGCAGCTCCTCAGGGTGGACGTGGAATGGGTGGCGGCGGCTTCGGCGGCGGCCCCACAACCTCCGACTTCAAGCCTTGGACCATCACGACCGGTTTCTCCGGAACTCCCAACATCCTTCCCGCACTCTCAAGGGGCGGATACACCGAGGAAGCCTTCAAGATGATCACCTGCACTGAATTCGCATCATGGCTCTATCCCGTCACCGAGGGCGCTACCTCAGTATGGGAGAGGTGGAACTCTTATGACAACGCCTTCTCAAGCCCTTCATCCAACAGCATGAACTCGTTCAACCACTTCGCACTCGGTGCGGTAGGTTCATGGATGTATGAGTTCCAGCTCGGTATCACCACGGATCACGGCAACGGAAAGGCAAGCTACAAGGACTTTGTTCTCCAGCCTTCTGCAGCAGGTATCTATACCGCTCTTGAAGGAAGCTACGAGTCCAACTACGGAACCATCCGTTCCGCATGGACCGCTGACAAGGGTAAGATGACCTCTTACAAGGCTACCGTTCCCGCAAATACCCAGGCTACCCTCTACCTGCCTATCGCAGACGGCGTGAGCAGCTTCGGAACATGCGAGGGTGCAAGCTACGTAGGTGTCACCACCAGGAACAACGTCAAAGTTGCACAGTATACCCTCATCGCCGGTGAGTATGAATTCACCATCGGTGCAAGCGGAGTGACTGTAAAATAGCTTATAACTGATTCATGAGAGGGGATGGGATTTTTTCCATCCCCCTTATTAATAGACAAAAATGAAAAATCTGGTAAAATTCGCCGCCGTAGTCGCTTTGGCCGCTTCCTGCTCCGGAAGTGGAACTACGGTGGATCCCTCAAGGGTGGTGGCCAACCCCATTGACCTCAATTACGCTTTCCATGGCACAGGAAGCGGTATGGGCTTCGGTTTCGGAGGATATTCCCCGACAGGTCCCTATGCTTATAAACTTCAGGAGCAGCAGAAGGCCCGTGCGGCGATGCGCCGTCCGGGTGGCGGCCCTCAGATGAACTTCGCTCCCAGAGTGGACAATTCCGCGGGATCGAGGGAATGCGCCGACCCGGTCGTCGAACCCTATAACGGGAAATACTTCCTCTTCCCTTCCAAATCGAGGGGGTACTGGTATTCGGAGGACATGAAGAACTGGACTTATGTCACTTCCGATGTTCTCCCTTTGGACTTGTATGCTCCCTGTACCATGGTGTACAACGGGGAACTGTATTGGATGACCTCCGATATCAATGAGCTCTACAAGACGACCACTCCTGAGGACGGCAATTCCTGGAAACTCGTCACCGACAATCTGATGCCTTATCCCGAGGACCCGGGAAGGACCGGCCATGATCCGGATCTTTTGGCTGATGATGACGGCAGAGTGTATCTTTTCTGGGGCTGCAACAACGTCGATGACATCCACGGAATCGAGCTCGATCCCAAGAACAACTTCGCTTCTGTCGGGAACAATGTCACCCTTATCCGCCATATGGAATCCGTCTACGGATGGGAGCATCCCGGGGACAAGAACGAGACCTCGAATCCCGGATTCAACGAGGGCGCCAGCGCCATAAAAATAGGAGGCAAATACTACCTCCAGTACGCTTCCCCCGGAACTGAGTTTGATTCATACGGTGACGGACTCTACGTTTCCGACAAACCTTTGGGACCTTACACCCACGCGACGTATTCTCCCATCAGCGTGAAGCCGGGAGGTTTCCTGACCGGTGCGGGGCACGGTGACACCTTCATCGACAAGTACGGAAACTACTGGCATGTCGCATCGATCGTAATCGCCCAGAGGATGAACATGGAACGCCGTATCGGCTTCTTCCCGATGATTCTCACCGATAAGGGAAACCTGTACGCCATGACCGAGTTCTCCGACTATCCTTATATCCTTCCTGACCACAAGATGGATTACACGAAGGAAAGCCCCTGGACAGGTTGGATGAACCTTTCCCTCGGTAAGGAAATCTCCGTGTCTTCGACCCTCGAGGGCCATCCCGCTTCCAACGCTTCCGACAACACAATCAAATCGTGGTGGAGCGCTTCTACCGGTGATGCCGGTGAATGGATCTGCATCGACCTTGACGCCGTCAAGAGCGTAAACGCGATCCAGACGAACTTCGCTGACGAAGGGTTCGGAATGTATGATCCCGATGCACCCAAGTCTCCTTACAAGTATATCGTCGAGGTCTCCAAGGACGGCAAGTCATGGACGAAGGTGGCGGACAAGTCCGACAACAATACCGACAACCCCCATTCCCTCATCGTTCTTCCCAAGAGTGTGAAAGCCCGCTACGTCAAGATCACGAACTGCGCTACTCTTACCGGCAAGTTCTCGGTCTTTGACCTCAGGGTCTTCGGCCTTGCCAAGGGCAAAGCTCCCGCCGAGGTCGCTTCGTTCAAGGTAAATAGGGGAGAGAACCGTCAGAGGATGACCTTCACCTGGGATCCCGTTCCCGGAGCGAAGGGATATATCCTCCACTGGGGAACCGTGGAAGGGGAGCTCTACTCCTCATGCGAGAGCCTCACTCCCGAAATCGAACTCGGAATGTTCTCCACGGATCAGGATTACTATTTCAGGGTGGATTCGTTCAACGAGAGCGGACTCACCGTCGGAAAGACAGTGGTACACGTCGACTAGTCTTTCTCTCTTTCAGTTATGCAATCGGAAAGGGCCGCTCCATAACGGGGTGGCCCTTCAATGTATCTAAGCATTCCATCCGAATAAACGCTATGGGTGGAGTGCCGCCGGGTGATCACTTTTTCTTCCGCGCTTTCAGGATTTTTACCATGAAATAGCCCTGCAGAACGAGTGAGAGGCAGAGCAATCCGGCTCCGCACCAGAATATCCACTCGGTTCCTTTCTGCCACTGACCGAGAAGGAAAAGGATGCAGATTATGGTGAAGCACTGGCTGAGGAGAAGTTTCCTCTGGAGGGGATCGGCGGATTGTCTCATTTTTCGGAAGGTTCTTTTGGAGCGGTTGCCGGACGGGTCAGGGTGGAGTCACTCAACGCTCGGACCAGGGAATCAAGCGCATTGACCCTGTCGCGGAGCTCCTGGATCTGCGCGTCCTTTGACATGAGTTTCGCGTCCACGTTGCGGTAGACGTCCTGAAGTTCGTTCTGGATCTCGGAATCAGTCATTCCGATGGTCTGCTGATGTATCGAAATCTGATCTCCTTTGATGTGGAAAACGGCCGCCTTTTCCACAAGGGAAAGGGAATCTTCCTTGGTGAGGGGTTCTCCTATGAGTTCCAGCTTCAGTTTCCGTCCCTTGTCCTTGTAGATGCGGTAGTCGTATAGATATGTCTTTCCGGTGAATTTGGATTCGGAGATGAAGCTCTCCACGCTGTGCTCGAAGTTGTTGTCCCGTATTACGTTGAATCCGGTCACGAGGCTGACGGCGATGACGATGAGGACCACGGTGGAGGATACGTTCCTTCTCTTTGCGGCCAATGTCCTGTCCAGTTCCACTATTCTGGGGAATCTCAGATATCTTACCATCAGAAAGGTGGCCAGAATGATGAAGGTCGCGTTGATAAGGAAAAGGAACAGAGCCCCGAAGAAATACCTCGCGCTCAGGTGGGCGATACCGTATCCCGCTGTACAGAGGGGAGGCATAAGGGCCGTAGCGATAGCCACTCCGGAAAGGACGGTGCCCCTTTCTTTGCGGCAGGTTTCGAGGATTCCGGCGAGACCGCCGAAAAGTGCTATGAGAACGTCATAAATGGTCGGCCTCGTCCTTGCCTGCAGCTCTGTAGGATCAACCAGGTGCAGGGGAGTGAGAAGGAAATATACACTCGAAACGATAAGGCTGATCCCTACCATTATGATGAGGTTCTTCGCCGCCTGCTCCATAAGGGAGGTATCCTGCGTTCCGATGGAGAATCCCACTCCCACGATAGGTCCCATGAGAGGGGAGATGAGCATCGCTCCGATGATGACGGCCGTGGAATTGACGTTGAGGCCGACCGAAGCTATGATGATGGAGAAAGCGAGGATCCAGATGTTGGGTCCACGGAACCAGATACCGTCCTTGATGCGCTCCGTAGCGCTGTCACGGTCTATGTAGTCGAATATGTTGGCCAGCTCCCGGAATTTCCTGCGGATTATGCCCCAGAGGTTCGTACTTTCCATGCGACAAAAGTAATATTTTTCGGACTATCCGCAAACTCATTGTCGCTTGGACAGTTGCAATGATTGTCCATACGGGAGACATCTTTGTCTATCCGGTCTGCATGCTTTTTGCAGCATATTGCGGAAAAAGTAAACGAAACAACAAGACAGAATATGGCGAAAGTGAAAGTCGAAGGAATGGCTTGCGCACATTGCGAAGCCAGGGTTCAGAAATTCCTGGGAGAAGTTCCCGGAATTACCGATGTCAAGGCGGACAGAACCGCCAAAGAGGCTCAGTTCAATATCGGTGACGGATGCGCCGTGACCGACGAAGCCATCATGGAAGCCGTCAGGAAAGCCGGATTCACCCCTATTGAGGTCCATCGGTAGATATTGCCGCTTGCTGAGTAGTGTCGGAAATGAATCCTCCGGCACTGAAAAGTGAAAGGAGGCCCGCGGGCCTCCTTTCAATATTTCTTCCCAGCCGGTTCTACTCTCCGAAATCTTTCACGATGGGTTCGAGTTTCCACACGAACTTGCAATCGAGGACTTCGGCCATCTTCTCGGCGTCGGAGAGGGAACAATCGTCGGAGTTCCATCTGAAATTGATGGTCTGACGGCTGACACCCAACCTGTTGGCGAATTCTGTTACGGTCATGTTCCTTTCGAGCAGCTCCTCGCGATAGGGTTTTAGCCTTTCGCCGCGGTTGTCTGATTTGCCGGGAACGTACCTGCGTCTGCCGCTGGCCTTGGCGGAAGCACCGGTCTCAACATTTTCGCCGGTGGCCTTTTGATTATTAAGATCCTTCATCAGTAGTATGTGAATTAATTATTGTTCGGAATGCAAAAATGGACTCTACAAAAATGGATAAAAAAAGTTGATTTTCCACTATACTTTCGACTTTGTAAGTTCATTTTTTTTCAAATTGGGACTATTTTGATATTGAAATGCACGTAATCGACATTGAAGGATTAACCTGTCTAAATAATATTTATGAGGTCTCCGAAAGAATCGATGATGAACTCCGTCCCGACTTCGCTGAGCATTTCCCGGGAATGGTTCCCGTAAGTGACTCCGCATCCCATGCATCCGGCCGCATGTCCCATCATAATGTCGAAAGTCGTGTCTCCGATCATTATGGCTTCGTCGGGGGAAGCTCCCTTTTCCGACAGGATCCTCAGGACCATCTCCGGATGCGGCTTGTGGTTGACGGCTTCATTGACGCCGAGGACAATGTCGAAAAGGTCGGTCATGTTTTCCCTTTCAAGGAAATGGAATATCGAGGGACGGCTTCTGCTGGAAGCGATGTTGAGGGATATCCCCTTGTCTTTCAATGTCCTGAGGGTATCTTTGACAGCGGGGAAAGGTTTTATCGAATCAAGCGCCAGAATCTTGAAGAGCCTTCGGTAGGTTGATGTGCATACCGAGATGAATTCCTCATCTTCCTTTCCGGTCATCCTTCGGAACATCTCGTCAAGAGGAAGACCGATTAGGGATATGATCTCTTCACGGGGAACGTCCTTTTCACCTATTTCCGCAAGAGACGCTTTGGCGGTACGTACGATGCCGTCGACGGTGTCCGCTATCGTTCCGTCGAAATCCAATATAAGCGTAGTGATTTTTCTTCTTGGGTCCGTTTTCAACTGCTTGCACTTTATCTTGACAAAGATATCAAGAATCAAGAATTTTTCTCTAGCAGTCGGGATATTTTGTCAAGTATCGCTGATTTGCCCGGTGTGTTCTCGGAAGAAATGTCGCTGAGGATTGATTTGATGAGTTCAGCTTCTTCGGCCGTAAGATTGAGGTTCAGTCCTTCATCCTTACCTGCTGGATCGGTAAGGCTCACGTGTCTTCCGCTGGGACCTTTGGTTACAGTGAGCCCCTGCTCCCTCATCGTGCTGAGATAACGTTGTACGGTCCTTTTTGACAGTCCTGTCCTTTGCGCAAGTTCTTCGAGGGTGTAGTTGATTTCAGATGTCAGCAGCTTCACAAGGTGCTGATAGTGTCCGATTGTCTGTTGCATTGTCTCTTCTCTCCTTTTCTGTTTACGATAAAGTTCACGCCATGCTCCAGGATGCGGCAATGTGGAACCGTATTCCTGGAAAGGTCGTTTTTGATATGTCATGTATGTAGGAGGATAGATTCCATGTCCAAATAATTATGGACGGAAGGAAGGCCACGTGCAAGTAGAAGAAGTGACAAGTCAAGAGTGTGAAGGGTGTGTGGCTTCCTCGGATCCGATCCTGCTTTCCTTTTAAAAAAGGGCGCAGGTGGACCATAAATGAGCTCAGGGCTACCACACCCCTTATTCAAAGTATGATCGCCCGCGCCCGAAGGCGCAGGCGTTTATCTTCATACCGTGAATAATTTTGGAATTGTGGTAATTTGAGCTCCGGAATGAGATACAACGCTTGTGTCGAATGTCGACCATGCCCGAAGGCATGCGTATGTGTCTACGGCAAATATAGTGAAATTCTCTCAGTTACGGAAATCCTCTTTGACAACCTTTCTCCGAAAATGATATCGCTTCCGTCTTGATTTGACCTTTGGAACAGGTATTTACTCACTTTTTTGTCATTTCTACAGGGGTAGGGGACTTTTTGGTTGCAAAAATCTCAGTATGACAAAAAGTGTCGCAACCTGTATTGTTATTTGTACCCGGATTAAGAACGCCTGTTTCTTGGACTTCATTTTACTTGGGAAAGGGTGTCCGATATCTGGAAGGGATTGTTCCGATGAGAGATCCCACGTGATCCGAGGCGGGTGGATTAGCCCCGGATCACATTCCGTGATTGCATGCGGCGGAACTTTTTTCAAAGGTTTCTGCCCTTTTCTTGTCAGGAAAGTACGATATTTGCACCTTGTTGAAGCGAAATCAATTTTTTGGTAAGATGAAATCACGAATTCTGATACTTATAGCATTGGCCACCATGACGATGGCCCTTTCTTCAACGGTGGCTTCCGCCCAGACTCCCGCTGAGACGAAGCTCTACAACAAGACCATGAAGAAACCTTCGGTGAAAGCTTATGACAAGTTTTTGGCGAAGTTCCCTTCATCTTCTTATGCTTCGGAGATCCTTCTTCTCCGCGATACCGAACTTTTCTCGAAAGTTGACAAGAACGATGCGGCGGCGGTGAAGGCCTTCGCCCAGGCTCATCCGGATTCACCTCTTTCGGAGGAGATATCGGCACTCATCGTTTCCCACAACACTTCGCCTCTTTCGAAGGAGGATGCCATGAAAGCCGCTTCCGGATACAATGACGCCATCGGTTGGAGGAAAGACAATGTCGACCATGTCCTCGCCATAAAGCTTGACGGGGGAAACATCTCTCTCCAGAGTCTTTCTCTTGACGGGAAACCTGACGCGGATGCGATAGCGGTTCCTGTGCATTCGCTCTCGGATCTCACTCCGGCCCGCCTTGAAGGAAACCTCTCAATTGTCCGTATCGGTAATTCACAGTACGCTTCCTTCGCATATGTCAACGAAGGGGAGTCCGCCGAAAAGGAATGGGTTGAGGCCCTCTGCGATATGGAATCGGGAATGATCCATAACGCAATGTTCTACGGAAAGGAACTCTCATCCAAAGACGGCAAATATATCGAGGGACAGTGCCTTGAGGCTCTCTCCGGAGGGCTCATGACCTCGCAGCTTACATACCTTCTCGGAAAGATCTCCGAGAATCCTTCCCTCAAGGAAATTTCCCGTGCGGATCTTCTGACCGACGAGTCGATCGCCTGGTGGCTCGACAAGAACCCCGATGCCCAGACTACCGCAAGGACGGTACGTTTCGGTGCCCTCGATCCCGAGAGTTCCATTGTCGAGGCATACAAGAAGGCCAAGAAAGAAAACGGCAGGAACTTCAATGCGGCACTCTTCGATCTTCGCGGATACACGATGATCTGTGCATATTCGAAGACTACAAAGGACTATGTCCTCGTATGGTGTGAGCCGGTCTGCAAGAACCGCAACCGCGACCAGCTTCTCAATACGATATACTTCGAGAACGACAACACCCTCGACCTCTTCTATTACAAGGGAAGGACGACATTCAAGTTCAGGGTGAATCTCGCAACGAAGAATCTTCGCCGCTCGTAAGTCCCGTTTCCATTCCGCTTCAGGAGTGGAGAATGGCGGGCCAGTGGACGTAATAATGGTAAAAACCGGGGAATTTCACCACAGAATTCCCCGGTTTTGCCACAAAAAAGGGCTGATTCCGCCTTAGATGGAGTGCTCGCCACAAATATTTTTTTGTTTCGGATATTGATTATACCTTAGCTTCGGATATTACGGGGCAATGGTTCCCCGAGGCAAAAAATCAGATATTTCACAGATGATAGAAAGATTTCTGAAGCAGACCACCTTCTCCGACCAGGAGGATTTCATAAGGAACTTCCATATCGAAGTTCCGGAGAATTTCAATTTCGCCTATGACGTTATGGATGTCTGGGCTGAGGAGAAACCCACTAAGACCGCTCTTCTTTGGACGAACGACAAAGGGGAGTGCATCCGTTTCTCCTTCGCTGACATAAAGCGTCTTTCCGACCGTACGGCTTCCTATTTCCAGACCCTGGGAATAGGCAAGGGCGACATGGTGATGGTCATGCTCAAAAGAAGATATGAGTTCTGGCTCACGATGATGGGACTGAGCAAGATCGGCGCTGTCGCCATCCCCGCTACCCACCTTCTGACAGGCCACGATATAGTCTACAGGAACAACCGCGCAAGCATCAAGGCGATAATTTGTGCCGGGGAAAAAGTTATCCTCGACCATGTTCTCGACGCCATGCCCGAGAGCCCTACGGTGAAAACGCTCATAAGCGTCGGCCCCGAGGTTCCTCCCGAATTCCATGACATGCACGCCGAATGGGAGAATGTCCCCGAGTTCGTGCGTCCCGAGAATGTCAACACCAACGATGACATCATGCTGATGTACTTCACCAGCGGAACGAGCGGCAATCCCAAGATGGTCGCCCATGATCATATGTACCCCCTTGGCCATCTTGCGACAGGTGTATACTGGCACAATCTTACCGAGGACAGCATCCACTTGACGATTGCTGATACGGGTTGGGGCAAAGCCGTATGGGGCAAACTCTACGGCCAGTGGTTCGCCGGAGCGACCGTCTTCGTTTATGACCACGAGAAGTTCACTCCTTCAGACATGTTGGAGATGATTTCGAAGTACAAGATAACTTCTCTCTGCGCCCCTCCGACAATATACCGTTTCCTCATCAAGGAGGACTTCTCGAAGTATGACCTGTCGTCACTCCGCTACTGCTGCACGGCCGGTGAAGCCCTCAACGGAGCCGTATACGATACCTTCAAACAACTTACCGGGCTTTCGCTTCACGAAGGATTCGGCCAGACGGAAACTACCATGACTCTGGGAACCTTCCCCTGGATGGAACCCAAGCCCGGCAGCATGGGAGTTCCCAATCCCCAGTACGACATCGACCTTCTGCTTCCTGACGGAACCCGTGCCAAGGACGGTGAGAGGGGAGAAATCGTCATCCGTACCGACAAAGGAAAACCTCTCGGCCTTTTCAAGGGATACTACCGTGATCCGGTTCTTACCGAGATGGCATGGCATGACGGAGTATACCACACCGGAGACGTCGCGGTGAGGGATTCTGACGGATACTACTGGTTCGTCGGAAGGAACGATGACGTCATAAAGAGCAGCGGTTACCGTATCAGCCCCTTCGAGGTGGAAAGCGTCCTTATGAAGCCCCCCGCCGTTGTGGAGTGTGCCGTCACTGGTATACCCGACGATGTCAGGGGAATGATCGTCAAGGCCACAATAGTTCTTGCCAAGGATTGGAAGAGCAAGGCCGGAGATGATCTCGTGAAGGAACTTCAGACTTACGTGAAGACCAATACGGCACCTTACAAATATCCCAGGGCGATAGAGTTTGTCGATGAACTTCCCAAGACGATCAGCGGAAAGATCCGCAGGGTCGAGATCCGTGACAAGGACAAGAAACTCACAATCGCCGAAGCTCTCCGCAAACTCCGTGAGATCGCATTCAGGAAAATGCCGTCAAAGTGGTCGGCCAACAACGTCAACTGGCCCGAGAACATCCTTTAGTGAACCGGGCCGGAAACGGCGAAATAACTATTTATCGGGCCTCGCTTCAGAATCGGATACCGACTCCAGCCCTGAAGCCGGGCCCGAATTCGCTACCCCAGTTCAGCTCGGCCGAACCGTAGACCTTCTTACCGAAACGGGCTCCGAAGGGAATCGCCTCGAATGTGAAATAAATGTCGTCAGAGTCGTCACCCGAAAGAAGGGCGGCACCTGCGGCAAGACCTGAGTAGAGCTGCCATTTGCCTCTGTTGAGGTATGTGAAATGGACTCCCGGGAGGAGTGATACTGACTTCCAATGGTCCGTGCTCAGGACCGGACCGTTCTCTTCATCCTTCCTGTCGGCTCTCGCCGCTCCGTAGTTGAGATCACCTGTTACCATCAGCCAGTTGTTCACCTGGTATCCTCCCCTCAGGGAGAAACCCGGGGAGCAGGTGATTTCGTCATAGTTGGCCTGGGGAGTGTAGAGACCGAAAGTGAATATCACCGCGAAAATCTCGGCGAAGGGGCGGAAGACCTCTCCCGTGACCGCGTAAGTTCCCGCATAGGAAGTCGGGGCCATGCCGGCTTCAAGGCTCCATGTGCCTGGTTCCACGTTCCTGGTCTGGGCGGAAGCGTTCGATGAAAAGGCGAACATGGCAATGGCGATGCACGCCGCTATGGAGATGGATTGTATTGACGATTTCATGGTGAATGTGGTTTATATTCTTTGAATGCGGCAAATGGTATGCCGGAAATTCAAATGCTATGCATGAAGGGCTTCTTTGAGTTTGCCCAGGCAATCAAGGACCATTTTCCTCGGGCATCCGATGTTCAGTCTCATGAATCCGCTCCCTTCTTCTCCGAACATGGCTCCGTCATTGAGGGCAAGGCCTGCCTTGTCGACGAACAGTTCGATGAGTTTACGGTGGCTTAACCCGAGAGAGCGGCAATCAAGCCAGATGAGGAAAGATGCCTGGGGCCTAAGGGGTTTTATGAGGGGTAGATTCTCTTTGCAGAACTCTTCAACTGCGATGACGTTCCCTTCCAGGTATGAAATCATCTGCTGTCTCCATTCTTCCCCCTCGGGAGTGAATGCCGCCATGGTGGCGATTCCGGAGAAGATCGGCATTCCGTTGAATTCGTTGCCTTCGATCCATCCGAAGAATTCTTCGCGGAGCGCTTTGTCGGGGACGATCGCGTAGGAACTCACGATTCCGGCGATGTTGAAGGTCTTTGAAGGGGCACCGAAGGTGATGCTGATTTTCGACGCCTTGTCCGATACGCTTGCGAAAGGAATGTGCCTGTTTCCGAAGAGGGCCATGTCGCAATGGATCTCGTCTGATATCACAAGGACATTATGGTCGTAGCAGATGTCAGCCAGACGGGAGAGCGTCTCCTTGTCCCATACGATTCCGGCGGGATTGTGGGGATTGGAAAGGATGAACAACTTGCAAGCGGGATCCTTCAGGATTTCCTCCAAGTTGCCGAAATCCATCGAATATGATCCGTCCGGATTCTGGATGAGGGGATTGCGGACGACTTCAAGTCCATTGCCTTCGGGGACGATATGGAAAGGATGGTATACCGGAGATTGTATCACTACCTTGTCTCCGAGATGCAAGAAAGCGTTTATGACCATTCCGATGCCTTTGACGATTCCCGGAATGAATGTCATCCATTCCGTTTTCGGAGTCCATCCATGATGGAATCCTATCCAGGAGGAGACCCTGTCCCAATAACCTTCAGGAATGCCTGTGTAGCCGAAGACAGGGTGCTCGAGCCTTTTTTTCATCGCGTCGACGATGAAAGGGGGAGTCTCGAATTCCATATCGGCGACCCACATGGGAAGCAGATCCTTCTTACCGAACAATTCTTCGAGCATGTCCCATTTGATGGCACCTGTACCTCTTCGATCAACTGTTTTATCGAAATCGTAGATCATTGAATAAAGCATTTTGTGGTTTACGGAATGCGTTTCCAGGAACAAAACCTCCGGTTCCTGAATCCTTGCGTAGACAAAAGTACCTCTTTCCTGAGGTAATCCCAAAATGTGAGGCGAAAATATCAAAAAATTGAAAAATGGAAAGGCTAGTGCTTGTGTATTAGGAAAAAGGTGGTATATTTGCAATCCCAATGAGGGTTTAGCTCAGTTGGTTTAGAGCGCTTGCTTGACAGGCAAGAGGGCACTGGTTCAAATCCAGTAATCCTCACCAGTCTTTAATGAGGCACCTGCGGTTTATGTAGGTGCTTCTCTTTTATTCAAGGGGGGTGAAAAGGGCGTGATAATAACGCCTTTTAATTCTTTTATTCCTCGGTTGA
>ODAI013247356.1_pt1 | contig 36924 bp, 27 predicted proteins | sample 1539321 | NCBI WGS metagenome assembly ODAI01 (sample SAMN02144231, study PRJEB22623) | gut metagenome | biome: sheep rumen | host: Ovis aries | place: New Zealand
CTACCACGGCGCTGTTCAAGGCTCCGCCCAACGTGGTGAGTTCTGAATACAGGCCGGTTGATGTGCCAGACATGTAATTCGGAGTTCCCACGGACACCTTGTTTGTCTGGTTGTCTGTAGCGGCAAGGTTTACACTGCCGTTGCTGTTTACTTTCAACTGTGCATGTATGCTGCCTGCGAAAAATGCGGACAAGACGGATAAGATTAATACTTTTCTTTTCATATCATTAAAGTTTTTAGGTTCTGCAACTTTATTTTACAATAATGATTCTTACACAGAGAGAATGCTGCTTACATAGACAATCGCACCACAAAGATAATATTTTTCTTTGAGAGTAGCAAGGATACAGACAGAAAAAAAATTTCCTTAAAAGATTACGAATTCTTTTCCTGTAGCAACGATGCTGCCTTAGGAGAAAACGTCGGTGTTAAACGTCGGTTGCGTAGACCATAACATGGCGGTCGCTGCGGCTGTTGAAGTAGATCCTCGTGCCGGAATGGTTGTAAACGGGGTGGGGATGGGCATCCTGTCCAAGCCAGTCGCTGTGGTGCTTGCACAGGGGAATCCATTCCAGACGGCCTTCCTCCCAGTGGGGAATCACGCGCGATATGTATTCGCCGTCTTTCTTGTGCGGGTCGGGGCCGTTGTCGGTGCTATTCTCTCTGACCACCTTGATGTCGTCGGGGAACTTGAAATAGCCGTCGCAGCACAGGTTTTGCTGATGGTCCATCGTGAAATGGCCGTAGGCGTTGAAGTCGTCGGGCAGGGCAATCTCCCAGTAGCGCCCGCTTTTCAGTTCATATTTGCCCACCATGGCCGGTCCGTCGGCATAGCCTCCGTGATAGATAATCACCTCTCCGTCGTCGCTCCACATCTCATGGCACACCCAGTCGGCAGCCTTGCGGGCATGGCCGCGAGGATTGCCCAGCGTGTCGGTGCCTTCATGGCGCACGCGGATGATTTCATCGGTGGCATGGTTGTATAGCCAGATGCGGCGTATGCCACAGTCGGCGCACGGCCATTCGTGGTTGAACATAATGATTTCCGGGTTCACGGGGTTGAACTGCACATGGGTGATCCAGCAGAGCGGCACCGTTTTCTCGTAGAGCAGTTGGCCGGTCATTGTGTCAAACACACAGAGATAACTGTTCAGTTTCTCCTGCTGCACCCTTCCGTCGATGTTGTAGCGGGGGCGTTTGTCCAGTCCGTAGCCTTCAGTGTCGGGGTCATAGTCGAGTATTCTGCCGTCGGTCATCGGCACGCAGAGGCGCTTTCCGTCGTTGCTCACGTGAGTGAATGCCGTCATTCTGCCGTTTTTCACGGTGTTCAGTATGTGTACGATGCCGTCGAGTCCCACTTTGCAGATGCGGTTATCCTGAATGAAATAGACGGTGTCGCGCTGGCTGTCGAGACAGACGCTTGCCTTGCCAAGGCCCTTTCCGGGGTTGCCGTCGAAGTATACATAACTCTTTAGTATGCCGTTGCGGTTTTGCGTGAGTTGTTGCTCGCTGCCGTCTTCCATATTTCTGACGTATATGTTGGGGTTGCCGTCGCGGTCGCTGATGAGGTAGATACGCCGGTCGTCGGCACTCAGCGACGAACAGGTGAAATAAAGCAACTGGGTGTCGAAGCCAGACGCTTCGTCAGGGCATCCGCTGATAAGGATTCTTTCTTTCATGTTGATGGGCTTTGGGGGTTGTTGGCTTTGATGAACCGCTGCTTGCCAAACTGGTCGGGGCGTATCTCCACGTGGAGGAAACCGCACGATGAGAGCAGGCTGGCCACATCGCCGGCGAGCAACGGGTTGAGTTCAAAATAGAGGCTTCCGCCCGGATGGAGTGCCGTGGCGGCGTAGTTGCTAATGGCGCAGTAGAACAGCATGGGGGTGTCGTCGGGGGCAAAGAGTGCGAGATGGGGCTCGAAACCGAGCACATGCTGCTGCATGGATTCTTTCTCCTTATTATATATATAAGGTGGGTTGCTCACAATGATGTCATAGCCGGGGCAGACGGCTTGCGTGGAGGGCGCAAGCGGCTGCAGGGCATCGCGTCGGGAGAATGTCACTGCTGCGCCCAATGACTCGGCATTGGCACGGGCAATGCGCAAGGCTTCGTCGGAAATGTCCCAAGCCGAAACGCGGCTATGGGGGATGTCGAGTGCCAGCGTAATGGCTATGCACCCGCTGCCCGTTCCAATATCAAGGATGCTGACGGCTCGGCGGTCATCGCCATTGACTGAAGCAGAGCCTTCGCTTTCAACAATCCACTGGCAGAGTTCTGCTGTCTCGGGGCGCGGGATGAGTACGCCCGGCTCCACATGGAACACTCTGCCGCCGAAGTCGGCACTGCCGAGCACGTACTGAACGGGTTCCCCTTTGAGCAGGCGATCTTGAATTTTCTGGAGTTTTTGGCTTTCGTCTGCGGATAATTGTGTAACTTTGCCGCAGAGAATATCTGCCATCGACATGCCGAATGCCACGTCAAGCGCCATGCGGGCAATGGCTTTCGCCTCGCCGGCATCGTAGAGGGACGTGAGTGGCTGCCAGAATTGTTCGTAGGTCATAACGAATGCAAAGATAGTGAAAAAAACTCATTCCGTGGTCAATCGGTGGATAAAAAACAAGAATCATGACGAAAGAGGACGAAAAATACATGCGCCGGTGTCTGCAACTGGCTGCCTGCGGAAGGATGCTTTCGCGCCCGAACCCGATGGTGGGAGCCGTAATCGTAGCCCGCGGGCGCATCATCGGCGAGGGCTACCACGTGCGTTGCGGCGAAGGACATGCAGAGGTAAACGCCTTTGCCTCGGTGAGTGATGCGGATAAGAAACTGTTGCGCGAGGCCACGATCTATGTGAGTCTGGAGCCATGCGCCCACTATGGGAAGACACCTCCTTGCGCTGATCTCATCGTGAGCAAGCAGGTGGCGCGCGTGGTGGTAGGTTGCCAGGATCCCTTTGCGAAAGTTCAGGGCCGCGGCATCGGAAAGATTCGCGAGGCAGGCATCCCCGTTGAGGTGGGCGTTCTGGAAGCAGAATGCCAGTGGATAAACCGCCGTTTCTTCACGTTCCATCGCCATCATCGTCCGTATATCATATTGAAATGGGCGCAGAGCAGCAACGGTTTCATTGACGACCGCCAGCATCCTGCGGCCCTGTCAACACCTTTTACGCAGATGCTGGTTCATCAGTTGCGTGCCACCGAGGATGCTATTCTGGTGGGACGGGTCACTGACGAGCGCGAGCATCCGCAACTGTCGGTGCGACATTGGAGCGGGCCGTCGCCGGTGAAATTCGTTCTCAGCAGGGAGCATCCCGTGGAGGAAATCCTGCGCGAATGCTATGAGCGCAACCTGCAGTCGCTCATCGTGGAGGGCGGCGCACAGACGCACCGGGCTTTTTTGGATGCTGATCTTTGGGATGAATTGCGCGTTGAAACCTCACCGATGGAGATTACAGACGGAACGCGCGCCGTAGCGATTCCCGCCAATGCCGTGATGACTGGCGAACAACGGTATGACGGAAACATCATCCGCCATTATACAAAAGCATAAAAACAGGGGCTGTGTCAAGGAAACGACCGACACAGCCCCTGTTCTTTTTATTTTTTCTCCTTGAATTCTGCAGGACAGAAGGTGTAACCGTAGAGTCGGTAGATGTCGAGCATGCGCCGCTCGCGTTGCAAGAACTGCTGATAGTCTTTCTGGGCAGGCATCACCCACTGCACCTCGCTCAATGCTCCGGCACGCGGAAGCATCTGGTATTGCAGCAGACTCTTGTAGGGAATATACTCCGTCCAGATGTTGGCCTGCGCTCCGAGAATGTGCTTTTGAGCCTCCTCGGGGAGCGATTCGGGAGCCGGATCGAGACTGTATGCCTTTTCGAGCGACACGAACCCTTTGAACAGGGTGGTGGAACACCAGTTCTCAGGATCCTCCTGGTAATAGTCGAAATAGCAGTGGCTGGTGGGAGCCATCACCACATCGTGGCCCTGTGCAGACGCTTGCAGTCCGCCTTCCACGCCGCGCCAACTCATAATCATGGCACTGGGGTTGACGTCACCCTCAAGCAGTTCGTCCCAACCCAGTATGCGGCGGCCGCGGTCGTTGAGGTATTTCTCCACGCGACTGGTGAAATAGCCCTGCAACTTGGCCTCTGCCGGATATTGGCCGTCGCCTTTCAGACTCAGTTCGCGGATGCGCTGCTGGCATTTGGGACATGCTTTCCAGCGGGTGCGTGGTGCCTCGTCGCCTCCGATATGGATGATTTCTGACGGGAATATCTGCATGATTTCGTCGAGAACACCCTCGACAAACTCGAATGTCTTATCGTTACCGGCACAGAGGATATCATCAAACACGCCCCATGTGCCTTCCACTTCATACGGTCCGCCAGTGCATCCCAGTTCCGGATATGCCTTCAGGGCACCGAGCATGTGGCCGGGCATGTCGATTTCGGGTATCACGGTGATGTATCTTTCCTGTGCGTAGGCCACCACTTCGCGTGCCTGTTCCTGTGTGTAATAGCCTCCGTATGGCGTGTTGTCATAGATTCCCATGTTGCGCCCGATGACCGTTTGGCTGCGCTGCGAGCCTAACTGCGCCAGTCGCGGGTATTTCTTGATCTCGATGCGCCATCCCTGGTCGTCGGAAATGTGCCAGTGGAAGGTGTTCATGTTGTGCAGTGCCATGATGTCGATATACTCTTTCACCACGTCAACGGGGAAGAAGTGGCGGCTGATGTCGAGGTGCATGCCGCGGTAACCGAAGCGCGGGCAGTCGCTGATGATGGCTGCGGGCATCTCGATAACGGTGGCTTCGGGCGTGCGTTCCTGTGCATGGTTTAGCACAGGGAGCGACTTGCGCATGGTCTGAATGCCATAGAACACACCGTTGGGCGTGCTGCCTTCAATGGCAATTCCCTTGGCAGAAACGGTGAGTCGGTAGGCTTCCTTGCCTTCTACCTTCGGGTTGATTGTCAGCACTACGGCGTTTGTTTTCCTCATCACGGCTTTCCGGCCTTTGACATTGTCGGCATACGGCTGCGTGGAAAGCGCAATGCCCGTGGCTTTCGTGATGTATGCTGACAGGAAACGCGCGTTGCGCTCCATCAGGGAGTTGTTTTCGGGAAATGCGATGAAGCACTGGCTGCTCAGCACGAAAGGCTTTTCGGCAGTGGCTTGTATGCTGCGCGGCAGTGGCACCACGTCGTAGGATGCCTTGTTGCTGCCCCAAGCCATGACGGCAAGCATGAGGCAGATGATGAGGGAGTAGGTCCTTTTCATGATGGTTACGTCTTGTATATGATGCGGCATAGACCTTTAAAGCAGGCTGAGCCAGTTTTCCACGGGTATGCCTCGATTCTTGTCTTCGTTGTCTTTGTTGTGTTCGATGAGCCGCGACAAGGCATCCATGGCCTCGCGGGTGCTGTGCTTGAGCGGCTGTCCGCTGAGCAGATGACCGATAAGTATGGCCGAGAACATGTCGCCTGTGCCGGGGAAATGAACGGGAATCTCCTCATAGGGCAGCATGAAATATTCATTGTCAACGTGATTATAGCCCACCACGGCATGCTGCCCGTCGACGAGCAGACTGGTAATCAGGGCCGAGCGCGTGCCTATCTGTCGCAGTTGGTCGAGCAGCGAGCATGCTTCCTGCTGCGAAATGCCCTCTTTGCGGTAAGGGTTTTCGGTGAGGTAGCAGGCCTCGGTATAGTTAGGGAATATCAGGTCGGCCACGCTGATCATTTCGCGCATGCTGCACACAGCCTCCATGGTGACACCGTTGTATAGTTTTCCCTCGTCGCCCATGATGGGATCCACGAAGATAGTGGTGCCGTTTTGTGCCTGCTCGCGGCAGTAGGCAGCAATGATTTTCGACTGTTTTACGCTGGCGATGAATCCCGTGGCGATGGCATCGAAACTGAACCCCAGTTCTTTCCATACGGGAAATACGCCCTGTATGTAGTCTGTGGTGTCGAGAATGTTGAATTTGCCATAGTCGAGCGTGTTGCTTACCAAGGCCGTTGGCAGGTTATATACCGGGTGCCCCATGTATGACAGGATGGGCAGCATGGCGGCCGTGGCAACTTTGCCATAACCCGCCAAGTCGTTGATTAGAAGAATCTGTTTCTTTTTCATCTATTGATATTTGGTGGCAAAAATACAAATAATTATTGATTATTCCTCTCCTCTGTGGTCGATATATTGATATGACTTGTATTTTTCTTTCGGGAAGACGAACAGCGCATCGGCAATATTCCCGCTTTTATAGTCGGAAACCTTGATGGTGGTGGAGAAAATGCCCAGTTTGATGCGCAGGCTGAGGGGGGTGTGAGTGCCTTTTTCGAGCAGCACCTTAATCAGTTTGATGCCCTTGGTGTGGGGCTTGGCTTTCAAAGTGAGCAGCAGTCCCTGCCAGTTGTCCTCTATCTGATAGTCGAAGTTTTCTTTTTCGAAGACGAACTTCGTGGCATATTTGTCGCGCTTCTCTGAGGTGGCTTTATGAATGTGCACGGTCTTTTTCTTGCGTTCCACCAGATAATGGTTCACACCGTCGTTGAAAGCACTGAACCGCTCGTCCACAAACTTGCTCTTATTCCCTTTATACCAGATTGTACCCTCTGTCTTGTAGATGCTTATGATGTTCACGGCATAGTGAAGCGTGCAGCCTTGAGGCCCGAAAGTTTTCTGGTAGACCTCCTCAAAAATCTTGCGTGCCTGGCGTGAATTGGGTGTGTCCTTGGCCACCAGCACCGACGGCACCGACAGGAATATGGCAGTAACGAGGATGATGAGTTTTCTCATTCTTTTTTGTTTTTTGCGTGCAAAGGTAAACAATTCTTCTCAAATAATCCGCATTGGAAAAGAATATGTTGTCCATCAGCCGGAGAGATTGAAGAAATTAGGGTAAAAAAATACGATTTATTTTGTTTTGTACATATTTTGATTTATCTTTGTAGCAATTTACATGAAATAGACTTGCAATGAAAGATATCTGTTGTATAGGGCATATTACGCTTGACAAGATTGTCACTGCCGAGGACACTTTTTTCCAAAACGGAGGCACGGCATACTATTTTGCCTATGGAATGAACCGGTTGCCCAAGAATGTATCATACCAGTTGGTGACCAGTATTGCAGAGAAAGACTTTTCCGTGATAGAGAGAATGCAGGAGGACGGCATCGATGTGCTGGCCTATCCGAGCAAGGATACCGTGTTCTTTGAGAACAAGTATGGCATCAATAAAAATGAGCGCACCCAGCAGGTGCTGGGAAAATCAGATCCTTTTACTGTCAGTCAGATGGAGGATATCGATGCCCGCTATTACCATTTGGGCACGTTGCTCAGCGATGATTTCACGCCCGAACTGGTGAAATACCTTGCCGGCAAGGGCAAGGTGTCAATGGATGTGCAGGGGTATCTGCGCGCGGTGCGTGGCACTCAGGTCGTTCCCGTTGACTGGATCGACAAGGAAGATGTGCTGGCCTATACAGATATCTTGAAACTTAACGAAGACGAGATGGTGGTGATTACCGGGGAAAAAGACCCTCGAAGTGTGGCACGCAAAATTGCTTCATGGGGCGTGAACGAAGTGGTGATTACCTTTGGCAGCGAAGGTTCGTTGATCTATGCTGGCGGCAGGTTCTACGAGATTCCCGCTTACCCCATCCGTCAGAGTGTGGATGTGACGGGATGTGGCGACACTTATTCCACGGGATATCTGTATTGTCGCGCCCAAGGCATGAACTATGTGGAGTCCGGAAAGTTCGCCGCTGCCATGTGCTCCATAAAAATAGAGCAGCCCGGACCTTTCTGCGGGACCATTGAAGACATTCTGGAGAAGATGAAGTGATGACGATGAATCCGATTCTTGCTTTGCAGCAGCAGCGTATGTTGCTGGAAATTGAGTATAACTGTGAGAAAGACAATTTCCAGAAACAGGCCTTGTCGATGGGACTGCAGCGGAAAATCAAACGGGGAGATGCCCTGTGGCCGCTGAAGTACGGCAAGAGTTATTATAATAGCCTGAACCAACTGGCTCTGGAGGTTTACAGACAAGCCGACGACGATGTGGAGCACAACTTCGAATATGGTCGTCCAGTGATGTTCTTTTCTCTGGGAAACAATGAAAAAACCGACGGAAAGGCTTCTGTCAACTATTTCAAGTTTACGGGCGTTGTCAACTATGCCGACGGCGATCGCATCGTGGTGACGGTCCCTGACAATGCTCCGCTCCTGGAATTGCAGAACGCAGGAAACTTCGGCATGCAACTCTCGTTTGATGAAACCAGTTACAAAATGATGTTCGAAGCACTGGACAGGGTAATCCGTGCCCGCGGCAATCGGCTGGCTTATCTGCGCGATTTGTTTTATACGCCATCGATGAAAGCCGAGCGTTTCACCTTCGGACAAATACGTTTCCCTTATCTCAATGAAACACAGGAGCATGCCGTAAACGAAGTGCTTTGTGCAAAGGATGTCAGCGTGGTGCACGGTCCGCCCGGAACGGGAAAGACGACCACGCTGGTGGAGGCTATCTATGAAACGCTGATGCGCGAGAATCAGGTGCTGGTTTGTGCACAAAGCAACATGGCCGTTGACTGGATCAGTGAGCGGCTTGTTGACAGAGGCATCAATGTGTTGCGCATTGGGAACCCGACTCGCGTGAATGATAAAATGCTTGGCTTTACTTACGAGAGGCGCTTTGAGGCACATAGCGACTATCCGCAACTGTGGGCCATCAGGAAAAGCATTCGCGAGATGAGGCAGCACCGCAAGCGGGGCGACGACCATTTCCATCAGAAGATGGACCGTCTGAAGGCAAGGGCAACCGAATTGGAGATTCGCATCAATGCCGAACTCTTCGGCGAAGCACGCGTCATCGCATGCACACTGGTGAGCAGTGCCAGCCGGTTGCTGCAAGGCATGAAGTTCGCCACATTGTTTATCGACGAAGCAGCACAGGCACTCGAGGCGGCTTGCTGGATTCCCATCCGTAAAGCCTCGCGCGTTATTCTGGCCGGCGACCATTGCCAGTTGCCGCCCACCATCAAGAGCCTTGCTGCCATGCACGGCGGATTGGACAAAACGCTCATGGAGCGCATTGTGGAAAACAAGCCCGAGGTGGTGACTTTGCTGAAAATGCAATACCGCATGAACGACGACATCATGCGTTTCTCCAGCGATTACTTCTATCACGGGGAAGTGGAAAGCGCACCAGAGGTGAAGCATCGGGGCATTCTTGACTACGATGATGCGTTTGAATGGATTGACACGGCCGACATCGATGCGCGCGAGGAGTTCATCGGAGAGACCTTCGGACGCATCAATAAGGCCGAGGCCGAGTTGACGCTTGCCGTGTTACAGCACTATTTTGAGAAAATAGGCAAACAGCGAATCATGGATGAACGCATCGACGTGGGCATCATCTCTCCCTATCGGGCACAAGTGCAATACCTGCGCCATCTCATCAAGAAGCAGTCTTTCTTCAAGCCTTACCGCCATTTGCTCAGCGTGAATACCGTGGATGGCTTTCAGGGGCAGGAGAGAGATGTCATCATGATTTCATTGGTGCGTGCCAACGAAGAGGGGCAAATCGGTTTCCTTCGCGACCTGCGCCGCATGAACGTGGCCATCACCCGTGCCAGGATGAAGTTGATTATCTTGGGCAATACTGAGACAATGGGGAGGCATCCTTTCTATAAAAAACTGATAAATTACATCAATCTGCTATAAAATATAACTTTTTTCGCAGAAAAAGTAACTTTTTGTTGAAAAAATTTGGTGGAATAAAACAAATTGCTTATCTTTGCAACGTAAAATACATTAAATGGTAAGATAAAAAGAAAATACAATAAGGTCGTTTTTAGAGGTTAAAGTTGTTTTTAGGTTATTAGTTAGCATTAAAATAGTTAGTTTATCATCGTTTCATAATATAATTATACTTTTTTTTGGGGCCTGACGCGATGTCACGCCTCATTTTTTTATTTGTATTTCTTCTGTGATTGGATTTTTTGTCGTAATTTTGCAGCCGAATCCAAAAGAAGACAACAATTAGGTATGAAGATTGAGAACGAAATCGTCAGTGCGGTCATCACTGCCATCAAGCATTTATATGACCAAGAAGTGCCTGAAACCATGGTGCAGTTGCAGAAAACCAAGTCCGGCTTCGAGGGAAGCCTCACCTTGGTGGTGTTCCCCTTTCTGAAAATATCCAGGAAAAAACCAGAGGACACTGCACAGGAAATCGGCCAATGGCTTCGCGAAAACAGCAGTGTGATTGCCGATTTCAACGTGGTAAAGGGATTTCTCAACCTCGTCATCGCGCAAGAGGCATGGGCGAAGTTGCTCTGTGCCATCGACGATGCGCCGCGCTATGGCATGACGACCGCCGAGGAGGTGGCCAAAGAGACTGGGCATGACGCACCGCTGGTGATGATTGAATACTCATCGCCCAATACCAACAAACCGCTTCATTTAGGACATGTGCGCAACAACCTGCTGGGATGGAGCCTGGCGCAGATTATGGAGGCTAACGGTAACCGCGTCGTTAAGACAAATATCGTGAACGACCGAGGCATCCACATCTGCAAGTCGATGCTGGCTTGGTTGAAATGGGGTAATGGCGAAACACCCGAAAGCAGCGGAAAGAAGGGCGACCACCTGATTGGAGACTACTATGTGGCTTTCGACAAGCACTATCGCGAGGAAATCAAACAGTTGAAAGAGCAGTATCTCGCGGAAGGAATGGATGAGGAAAAGGCCGAGGAAAAAGCCAAGGCTGAGGCTCCGCTCATCAAGGAAGCCCACGAGATGCTGGTGAAATGGGAGCAGAACGACCCCGAGGTGCGCGCATTGTGGGAGAAGATGAACAACTGGGTTTATGCCGGTTTTGACGAGACCTACAAGGCAATGGGCGTCGGGTTCGACAAGATATACTATGAATCGCAGACATATCTCAGAGGAAAGGCAAAGGTGGAAGAAGGACTCGCCAAAGGACTCTTCGAGCGCCATGCCGACAACAGCGTATGGGCAGACCTCACACAAGAGGGACTCGACCAGAAACTGCTGCTCCGTTCCGACGGCACCAGTGTCTATATGACACAGGACATCGGCACCGCCGAGATGCGATTCAACGACTATCCCATCGACAAGATGATCTATGTGGTGGGCAACGAGCAGAACTATCATTTCCAGGTGCTCTCCATTTTGCTCGACCGCCTCGGCTTTAAATGGGGAAAAGAACTGGTGCATTTCTCCTATGGCATGGTGGAACTGCCCAACGGCAAGATGAAAAGCCGCGAGGGAACAGTGGTGGATGCCGACGACCTGATAGCCACCATGATTGAAAATGCCCGCAAGACCAGCGAGGAACTGGGCAAGTTTGACGACATCAGCGAGGAGGAGCGCAGCGAGATTGCACGCATCGTGGGAATGGGAGCCCTGAAATATTTCATCCTTAAGGTGGATGCCCGCAAGAACATGCTCTTCAATCCCGAGGAAAGCATCGACTTCAACGGCAACACGGGACCCTTCATTCAATATACGCATGCCCGCATACGCAGCATTCTACGCAAGGCAGAAGAGTCGGCAGTCATGGCCAGCCAGGGCGAAGCGCTACAGAAGGAAATGGCAAAAGCACTCAGCGGCGCATACAAGTGGAACGAGAAGGAAACCGACCTTATCCAGAAAATGAGCGATTTCCGTGCAGCCGTGGAGCAGGCAGGAAAAGACTATTCGCCCAGCGGCATCGCCAACTACTGCTATGAACTCACCAAGGAGTTCAACCAGTGGTATCACGACTACAGCATCCTGAACGCTGAGAGCGAGCAGGCACGCCTATGCCGACTGGTGATTGCCCGCAACGTGGCAAAGGTGATCAAGAACGGCATGTCTCTCCTGGGCATCCAGGTTCCAGAAAGAATGTAATGGAACTGACTTCACCTCCCGATTATCGGAACGACACGGTGCTGCCCCTGCCCCTTGGGGTACGGGCAGACGCATGGGCCGTTGACGCGGCATGCAGCGGCAATCCCGGCAAGATGGAGTATCGCGGCATCGACCTGGCCACCGGTCAGCAAGTGTTCCGTTTCGGGCCAGTGCACGGCACAAACAACATCGGAGAGTTCCTTGCCATTGTCCATGCACTGGCACTGCAGCAGAAGCAAGGCATCTGCAAGGCCATCTACAGCGACAGTTACAACGCCATTCTGTGGGTGAACAAGAAACAATGCAAGACCAAACTGGAGCGGAACGCGCAGACCGAACCACTTTATCAGATTATAGAGCGTGCCGAGTTCTGGCTCCGCACGCATGTCTATCACAATCCCATCATCAAGTGGGAAACCGCCCAATGGGGCGAGATTCCTGCAGACTTCGGAAGGAAATAGACGATTCTTTTCAATGTTTTTTTTGTATGGTTTGATTGGTTTGCACGTTGCATAGGTGCAGAATGGGGTGGCAAATCAATTTGATTTGTTCTGCAAATTAATATAATTTACCGCGCAAATTAAATTGATTTACTTTTCAAATTAATGTAATTTACCGCGCAAATTAATGTAATTTGCTTTTGCAGGGTGATGGTTTGTAACGTGAAAAGCGATGCTTTTAGGGGTGGAAATCACTCTAAAGTAACGTTCTCTACGGTGATATCCTCGTTGAGGAAGAGACGGGCGCTCTGCTTGAAACTGTCGGGATTCTCGGTGGTGAGATAGTGGCAGGTGCCGTTTTTGGTGCATCGTTGCTCTATTTCCGGATGGCGTTCAAGATAGTTGGCCAGGCTGTTGGCCACATATTCGCCTTGGGGAATAACGCGAATGCCGCGCGGCACGTATTTCAGGATTTTGTTCAGGAGCAGGGGATAGTGGGTGCAGCCGAGGATAATGGTGTCGATGAGCGGGTCTTTCGTCAGCAGTTGGCGTATTCGTTTCTCCACGAAATAGTCGGCTCCGGGGCTGTCGGCTTCGTTTGCCTCGACGATGGCTGCCCATAAGGGACATGCCACGCCGCTCACTTGAACGTCGGGCCATAATTTGCGGATTTCGAGATTGTAACTCTGGCTCTTGATGGTGCCTTCGGTGGCGAGTATCCCCACGTGCCTGCTTTGTGTGAGGTCGCCGATGGCTTCGGCTGTGGGGCGGATTACGCCGAGCACTCTTCGGCTTGCGTCAATCATGGGCAAGTCGTTCTGCTGGATGGAGCGCAGGGCTTTGGCTGATGCGGTGTTGCATCCGAGGATGACGAGTTGGCATCCCATTTCGAAAAGTTTGACGACGGCCTGGCGCGTGAATTCGTATACCACGTCGAAGGAGCGCGGTCCGTAGGGTGCGCGGGCGTTGTCGCCCAGATACAGGTAGTCGTATTGCGGCAGCAACTGGCGTATGCCGTGAAGAATGGTGAGACCTCCGTATCCGCTGTCGAAGATGCCGATGGGGGTCATAGGCTGTCGCTGTTCAATAACTCCTTGAGTGCCTTGGTGATGTCTACCCGTATGTTTGGATCAATATAGGGGCAGGCGTTGCTGTCGGTGTTCAGGATGCAGGCATAGCCTTGCTCTTGCCCGATTTTGGCAAGGGCTCTCTCCATTTTTGCCTTTAGTGGGAAGTAGGCATCTCTCTCTGCGGCCTCAAGCAGTTTCTTGGCTTCCTGCTTGAAGGCGACATTGCGCTCCATCATCTCTTGCAGTTCTGACTGCCGTTTCTGGCGGATGGGCTTGGCGAAGGTGTCGATGCCTTCGAGGAATTCCTCGTATTTCTTGTTGAACTCGTTCTCTGCGCGCTTCATTTCGGCTTCATACTGTGCGCGCAGTGAACTGAGGTTGCGCTCGGCGATGGCATATTCGGGCATCGACTTGAATGCTTCGTTGTAACTGAAATAGCCGATCTTGGCCTGTGCGCTGGCAGGGGTGGTGGAAGCACAAAGGAATAAAAGAACAAGGAAACTGCAGGGCAGGGCTATTGACTTGGCAGCGATGCCCACTATGTGTTTTAATACTTGATGGTTGTTCATGTTGAATGATTTGATAGCGTTAAACAATCTTTTTCTCTTTATTCTTTTTATTCCTTTGTGAATCCTTTGCTTATCCGTGCTGCGGATTTACTTCATCTTGTTGAGTTCGGCCTTCACCTCAGAGGTGACGTCCTTGCTCAGTGTGGGGTTGATGAAGGGTGTGGAACCAACTTGCATGATATATACATAGCCGCCGGCCTTGCCTACGTTCTCGATGGCCTTGAAAACCTTTTCCTGAACGGGAGCCAGTTTTTCTCTTTGTGCCTTTTCGAATGCGGCCTGGTTGTCCTGTACGGCCTGCTGATACTTCTGAATGAGTTGCTGGATATTGGTTTCTGTCTCCTGCTGCTTGGTGGCGTTCATGGTGCTGCGAGTCTTCTCATACTCGTCGCTCTTGCGCTGGATTTCTTCCTGCATGGCCTGCAGTTCGTTCTGGTATTGTTTGCCGAGGGCCTCAAGTTCACCGTTCACCTTGCTCAGTTCGGGGAGAGATTGCATGATGGCCTGTACGTCAACGTGGCCAAACTTCTGTGCGAATGCTGCCATTGGGGCGAGCATCATCAGCATAATGATAACTTTTTTCATTTTTCTATTGATTTGATTATTTGTTTATGTTTCTTTTTTCTGCCTGCAACACGGGGTTGACGGCTGTTGATTGTCTTCCGGATTAACGGCCATAGCCGAGTTTCTGCAGCACTTCGTTGCTGATGTCGATCTTGGGACTGCCGAAGATGATGCCGGCATCGCTGGAGCGGTCGAGCACCAGGCTGTAGCCGCGCAGGTCGGAAATGTCCTTCACTGCATTGTAGATTTCCTCCTGGATGGGGGTCATCAGTGCTTCGCGCTTTTTGTAGAGTTCTCCTTCGGGGCCGAAGTATTTCTTTTTCAGTTCGCTGGCTTCCTTTTCTTTTTTCATGATGGCTTCTTGTTTGGCTGCCTTCTGCTCTTGTGAAAGGAACACCACTTCGTTCTGGTAGTTCTTATACATGGTCTGTGCCTCGGTGTTGATTGCCTCTACCTCGGCCTGCCATTTCAGCGAAACCTGGTTGAGTTGCTCGTTGGCACGCTCATAGGCTGGCACGTTCTTTAAGATATATTCCATGTCGATCAGTGCGAACTTCTGTGCACTTGCCGTTATCGCTACTATAGCGAGTAGGGCGGTCATCATCATTTTCTTCATACGTTCATTCTTTTTTGGTTTTCAGAATTATGACGCGTCAGGCTGCTTGCGGTTGCATATCACCGATGCGCATTTTATATATTTTATGTTTTCTCTCGCTGTATAATTGTTAAATATCCACTAACGTCGGCATTAGAACTCTTGTCCGAGGATGAAGTGGAACTGGCTGCCGCCTTTCTTGCTGCCGTTTCCGTTGTTCACCTTGTCGAATCCATAAGCCCAGTCGATACCCATCAGACCCACCATCGGGAGGAAGATGCGCACGCCGACACCTGCCGAGCGCTTCATGTTGAACGGATTGAAGTTCTTGGGCTTCATCCATGCGTTTCCAGCCTCGAGGAATGTCAGTCCGTAGATGGTGGTGTTGCCCAGCAGGAACGGATATCTCAGTTCCAGGGTGAGGCGGTCGTAGGCGTATGCGTTGTAACTATAGACGGTGTTGCTGCTCGAGCCTTCAGTGAGATAGGCATTGGTTGATAGGGCACCGTTGTCGTAACCGCGCAGGGCGATGGTTTCCTCGGCATAGCCAGTGCTGTATCCGCTCATACCGTCACCTCCCACATAGAAGGTCTCGAATGGCGACTGCTTGTATTTGTTGTACGATCCGAGGATTCCGAATTCCACGCGCGTCATCAGCACGAAGCATTTCTGTGCGCTGTTGAGTGCCGTGTAGGTCTTGCTGCGGAACTTCCATTTGTGGTATTCAATCCAGCGGTATTTGTCCTGCTGCTGCTTTGTGAAGTCGGCAGCCTGCGTGTTTGTTGCCAGATTCTTGTAGTCTTTGTTGTCGAAGAGCGACCATGGCGGTGTGAGTGAAACCGACGCTGTGAACTCGGAACCGAAACGCGGGAAGAGCGGATTGTCGGTAGAGGTACGCGACAAGGTGATGCCCAGGTTCAGGTTGTTACAGTTTCCGTTCTGCACGAGGAAGTATCTCCAGTTCTTCAGCATGTAGCGGGTGAAACCGAGTTCAAGCCCTAACTGGAAGTAGTCGTCGGGCCAGCGCAGTCGTTTTCCCCATCCCACGCTCACACCCAGCAGTTTGATGTAGGTGTCGGGGTCGGTAAACAGTTCGGTACTGGTGTATCCATAGTTGCCGTAATTGCCGTAACCGTATCCATAACCATAGGAGCCGTATCCGTAGCGGCTATAGAGCAGGTTCTGATACAGGGCACTATTGTAGTAGTTGCTCGACACGTCTGACTGCTTGGAGAAGAAGGCTCCCACGGAGAACTGGATGGGTCGCTTGCCGCCAAACCAACCTGTGCTGTAAGAGCCGTTGATGGATGTGTAATAGTTGGCATTGGTTGACAGTCCGAACTGCATCACCTCGCCGTCGCCGATAGGCATGATGCCTCGGTGCTCCTTGTTCTTGTTGAAGAGGTTGGCCATGGAGAAGTTGTTCAGTTTCAGACCGATACGTCCGATGATACCCGTCTGTCCCCAGCCGAGCGATACTTCCACCTGGTCGTTTGACTTCTGCACCAGATTCCAGTTGATGTCCACGGTGCCGTCCTCATAGTTGGGCTTCACATCGGGATTAATCTGCTCTGCATCGAAATGTCCCATGGAGGCCAGTTCGCGGGCTGTACGCATGATGGCTTCCTTCGAGAACAGGTCACCGGGCTTGGTACGCAGTTCGCGGCGCACCACATTCTCATAGAGACGGTCGTTGCCGTTGATGCGCACATGGCTGAGATGAGCCTGCGGGCCTTCCTGGATTCTCATTTCGAGGTCGATGGAGTCGCCCACGATGTTCACTTCGGTGGGTTCCACGCCCGAGAACACGTATCCGTTGTTGTAGTAAAGGTTGGCAACGGCATCCTCGTCTTCCTTCAGGCGCTTGTTCATTTGCTTCTGGTTATATACATCGCCCGTTTTCATGCCAAGCAGGGCACTCATGTGGTCGGTGGTGTATACCGTATTGCCCACCCAGTTGATGTTGCGGATGAAGTATTTCTTTCCCTCATCCACCTTGATGTATATGTTCACGTGCTTGTCGTCGTAGTTCCAGACGCTGTCTTCCAGGATGGTGGCATCGCGATAGCCGTATTCGTTGTATTTTTCAATCAGGTTCTTCTTGTCAGTCTTCCATCGGTCGGGCGTGAACTTCTTGGCCTTGAGGAACGACGACAGTTTGTTAGCCTCGTGCGTCTTTGAGAAGGCACCTTTGGTGAACAGTTTACCTTTGATCTTGGAGTCGGAAAGATATTCGTTGCCATCGATGATAATCTGGTGAATCTTCTTTTTCTCCTTCTTGTCGATACTCAGGTCGAGAATCACTTGGTTCTTGTTGGCCACGTCTTCGCGCTGGTCGATGGTTATCTCAGCGTCCTTATATCCCTTGTCGTCGAAATATCTCTTGGCGAGTTCCTTGGCCTTGTCAATCATGTTCGGTGTGAGTTGGCTGCCCTTGATCAGTCCCAACTTCTTCTCCATGTCTTCGCGCTCGCTTTTCTTCAATCCGTAATAGTTGATGGTGGAAATGCGCGGTCGCAAAGCCAGGTGGAAGTGCAGATAGATCTTCTCTCCCACGATGGAGTCGGCGGTGATGGCCACTTTCGAGAACAGTCCGTTTCGCCAATAGTTCTTCACGGCTTTGGTAATCTGGCTACCAGGAACTTCAATCTCGTCGCCGATGGCTAAGCCTGAGACACCTGTCAACACATAGTCTTCATAATATCCTTCAACACCCGAGACTGCAATGCCCGCGATGGTGCATTGGCGCGGTGTGCCTGCATAAGAGATATCTGGGTATAAGATCTTTTCCTGAGCGTGAGCATTGAACAACGCCCCTTGCAAGGCAAACAGCACCAGCAGTGCCGTCATCCTCGCATTCTTGTTCTTCAACGCGTACCTTATTATATTATACATATATATGATTTTAATCACTGTTCTGTTTTATTACTTGTCTGCCTCTTGCTCTGCTTCCACCTGGGCTTCGGTCTTTCCGAATCTCCGCTGGCGTTTCTGGTAGTCGGCAATGGCCTGATGCAGGCATTGCTCGTCGAAATCCGGCCAGAAAGTGTCGCAGAAATACAGTTCGCTGTAGGCAATCTGCCAAAGCAGATAGTTGCTGATGCGCAGTTCTCCGCCCGTGCGGATGAGCAAATCCGGGTCTGGCGCGAATGCTGTTTGCATGTGGTTGTTGAACAACTCTTCGGTGATATCCTCCGGCTGGAGTTCGCCTTTGCTTACTTCTTGGGCAATCATTTTAGCAGCATGTGCGATTTCCCATTTCGAAGAATAACTCAGGGCGATGACCACGGTCATGGCATCGTTGTTGCGAGTACGTTCCTCCAAATGGGTGACCACCTTGTTTACCTCCTCGGGAAGGCGTGTCTTGTCGCCGATGATGCGCATGCGCACGTTGTTCTTCATGAACAAATCTTCGCTAAGCGAGTCGACGAGCAGTGACATCAATGCCGTTACTTCAGCCTGCGGGCGGTTCCAGTTCTCGATGGAGAATGTATAAAGCGTTAGGTATTTCACGCCGAGACGCACACATTCGGAAGTAATCTTGCGCACGGTTTCCACTCCAGCCTGATGGCCGAAACTTCGCTCTTCGCCCCGGGCTGTAGCCCAGCGGCCGTTGCCGTCCATGATGATGGCAATGTGCCGGGGAATGCGTGTCATATCTAATTGTTCAGTCGTCATTGTCTTTATTACAAGTTTTACATTTGGGCAGGAAACTGTAGGTGAGCGTCAGTTGCAGTGCTGCATAGCCGTCGCTGTTCTTGAATATTCCGCTGCTCTTGATATGGTAAGGGTCTTCCACGCCGTCGAGTTTGTCACTGTGGCAGAAGTGCATGGCCCATTCCAGTCCGATGTTCAGGCGAGTTGCCACTTTGTATTTCACTCCGCCGCCCACGGGCAGGTTGGCAGCCACCACAGAGCCGCCGTTTACATCAGCATAGGTGGCTCCGATGCCGATGAAGATGAACGGGGTGAGGCGGCGTGCGCCGCGATAGTCTTTCCCCGTGCCATACGGCCAGAAGTTGTATTCATACGTCAGGCAGGCATCCACCACCTTGTTGCTGAACGAGTAGTTGGTTTCCCGCAGGTCGGGAAAACTCGTCTCCACATTTCTGGAACTGCCTTTCAGCGTGCCGTAGATGATGTTTGCCTTGAATCCCATGTAGGGGTTGAGCACCCTGCGGGCGAGCAGCGACAGCGACGGTTGCATTTCTTTTGCGATGTTCCCGTTGAAGTCGCCTTGATAGGACATCATGCCCACACCACCGCCAATCTCCATCTTGTACTCATCATCCCATTGTGCACTGGCGTTCACAGCCACTGCCATGAGGATTAGGGACGTGATGACGGTTCGCAGTGCTCTCATCTTTTTGCCTTATTCCATAAACGACCGCTGCTCGGAAGCCCATCCCAGTTTGTTCAGGCGTCCGCGCCAGGTCTGTCCGTTTGCACTTACAATCCACAGATAGTTGCTGCTGTCGGTGAACGCGGTGAAAGGCAGCGTGCTGCCCTTCAGTTGTTCCGGCAGGGGGCAGTTAGCGGATTTCTTCCATGTGATGCCTCCGTCGAGACTCTCATAGATGTAGTCCATGCTCTCCTTGGTGCATTTCCCGAGGCCTTCGTTGCCCAGGGCAATCAGTCCGTCGCCGTAGGCTGCCATAGCGAGATTTCTCAGTCGTGGCAGTCCATACAGGTTGTCTCCGGAAATCTTATAGTATGTCCAGTCGTGGCTCATGGCGTGTGCGCCGGTCTCTTCCAGTCTTCCCCATACCATGCCGTAGGCATCTTCGGGGAAAGCATCGAGGCTACGGGTGCCGCAGATGACCACTCGATAGACGTCGTTGTTGGTGCGGCTGTTGATGACAGCGCAACTGATGTTCTCAGCGGGCAGCAGTTCGGATGCTGCATCCATGGACTCTGCGGTCCATGTGGCACCCTCGTCATAAGATACCACGAGTCTGTTTTCGGCATCCAATCCATAGAGCGACCCCATTCCGGCACCAATCAGCCGCTGCAGTTGGGTTTCCGGGGTATGAACGCCTCCGTCAATTTTCACGATGGCTCCCTTGTTGAGCAAATAGATGTTGCCGTTGCCTTTCACAACGTTCTGGCAGGCGGCTGCTTCCCATGTTTCGTTGGCGGCCGTCCATCCGCTGCCATTGTTCTTGTACATCACGGTTTCCTCGCCGTTGAGTCCGAACAAATAGATGCCATCTTCGAGCGCGAAACCTTTCATGACTGTCAGGTCTGCAAAGGGAGCATTGTCGCCCGTCTTCGTCCAGTTGAAGGCATCGCCGTCTTCCTGATGCACGTTCACGTGTATGGTATACGAGCGTCTGGCATTGCCGCTGTTTGAATAGACCACAAACTCGCGAGGCTTGCTGAAGTCCACGCTGTCGCTCTCACTGTAGTATCTCAGCGAGTCGCTTGTCATGCTCTTAATGGTCACCACACCCGAATTCTTGGCCGTAACGGCGCAGATGACGTGTTGCGCGTCGGTTCCCAGGGGCAGCGAGTCGGGATTATAGATTTCCCGCTTCTCATGATCGATCATGAATTTATAGTTGCTGCCCTTCACGGTAGTCTTGTAAATGCTGTCGTTGCCTGTCGAGGATGTGGTATGCACATAACGGTTGAGCGTTCCCAGGGAGAACGATGTAATGGCTGTGTCGTCGTAATATGTGTAGTCATCATCATCGCTGCCCAGACACGAGGTGCATACGATAATCGTAGAGACCAGTATGGCGAAAGGTAGGAAAATCCTTTTCATTCTCTGTTCAAAATTAAAAATCAGGTGCAAATTTAATCAGAATTCCGCAAATAAAACGCCTTTTCGGCGCTTAATTATGTAAATTATTGATTAATTGGTGATTTTTTAAGTTATGTTTAGAATACTTTCCGTGTATTTTTGCATTTGTAATGATGTTTCATGCACGTGAGGCAGGGGGATAAAAAAAAGAGGACGATATGAATCACTCACTTCGGCCTCCTGAAAACAATTAGTGGATGTTGGTGTTAACCAAACAGACAATACTGAGTATTGTCAAAACAATAGTAACCGCCAGCATCACAGTTGTTTCTAAATCTAATAACATAATCTTTACCTTAAATCTATCAAACTACTAACCTATGAAAACTTTAACGGATGTGTTCTCTCGAACACGATGCAAAGGTACGCACTTTTTGCTTGTGTGCAATGCTTTCATACTTGTTTTTTAGGCGAAAGCCCCCTTTTATTGACTTAGGTCAAAATTCTTATCATGCTCTCTCGGAGCATTGCTGCTCAGGTTGGATTTTCACGTATCGGCAGGCCGGATGCGAGGCACTGGCACCCGAAAACCACGGCTTTAGAGCCGGCGGAGCATAGGAACGGCGCTGCGAAAGTGGCACCCTGGAAAAGTAAATTAATGTAATTTGCACGGTAAATTAACTTAATTTGAAGAGTAAATCATATTGATTTGCGTGGTAAATTATATTAATTTGCTGAAGCAAAGTGCTGTTTTGTTATCGGCAAAGTGCCGCTTTCGCGCCTCTAAAGTGGCTGTACAGGCAGAAAAAAGCAAAGGAGATGCGCCTAAAATCTATGCGGGCGCATCTCCTTGTGATTATGTTTCATCCGGTGGGCACGTGTTTGCTTGCCCTGCGGACAGATTATTTCACCTCCCAAGTGTCGTTGGTTTCGAGCAGTTCCATGAAGTTGTGATACTTCTTCTTGCCGCTCACCTCTTCAATCTGCTGGTGCACAGCCTGGTCGTAGGTGGGAGCAGCCACGTCGCGGATAACGCCGAGGGCGATGGGGAATCCGTTCTCGTTGCTCATCATGGCCAGTTTCAACTGCAGGGTGTCGTCCTCGCAGTGTGCGTCGTGAACCAGCACGTCGTCGAGTGTGTAGCCGTCTTGTCCGATGGTCACCACTTTCAGGCCGAATCCCTCCTGCACCAGTCCGAACTCATTGTTAGGACCGAACACGAGTTTTTCGCCGTGGCGCACGTAGATGGCGTTCTGCTTGCGGCCTTCCTTGTTGTAAACAGAGTTGTGGCATCCGTCGTTGAAGATGACGCAGTTTTGCAGAATCTCGCATACGGCAGCGCCTTTGTGGTTATATGCAGCCTTCAGGATTTCTACGGTTTCGGCATTGTCGGTGGCCACCGAGCGTGCGAAGAACTTGCCGCGTGCGCCGAAGCAGAGTTCAGCGGGGCGGAACGGATCCTCGACGGTGCCGTAGGGCGACGACTTGCTGACAAATCCGCGCGGGCTGGTGGGGCTGTACTGTCCCTTGGTGAGTCCGTAGATGCGGTTGTTGAGCAGAATCATGTTCAGGTCGATGTTGCGGCGCATGGCGTGGATAAAGTGGTTTCCGCCGATGGCCAGTCCGTCGCCGTCGCCCGAAACCTGCCAGATGGTGAGGTTGGGGTTGGCCACCTTGGCACCTGTGGCGATGGCAGCAGCACGTCCGTGGATGGTCTGCATGGCATAGGTGTTGACATAATACGGCAGTCGGCTGGAGCATCCAATACCTGAGATAACGGCCATCTCGTGAGGAGCAACGCCTACTTCTGCCATGGCTTTGTGCAGTGAAGCCAGAAAGAAATGGTCACCACATCCGGGACACCAGCGCGGCTGTCCCTTTTTATAATCGTTTGCTGTATAGCACATAATGTTACTTCTTTAAATATTTTTCGAATGCTTCTACCAATTCACTCACTACAAACGGCTGTCCCTTCACCTCGTTGTATTGCTCGGGAACGAAACCGTCAACTTTAGCGCGCAGATAAGCAGCCAACTGGCCGAGGTTCTGCTCGGCAACCACTACTTTCTTGTATCGAGTGAGCACCTCTGCCGTGTTCTTTGGCAGCGGGTTGATGTATTTGAACTGTGCCTGAGCCACTTTGTAGCCTTTCTTGCGCAGTTCTTCCATAGCACTTACGAGATGTCCATAAGTAGAGCCGAAACCAACAATGAGCAAGTCGGCATCGTCGACATCGCCAGACACTTCGAGGTCGGGAACGGCAATCTTTGCCACTTTCTCGGCGCGCAGGCGGCACATCAGGTCGTGGTTTTCAGGATCGGTGGAGATGGCACCGGTCTTGCCGTCCTTCTCCAGACCGCCAAGAATGTGGGTGTAGCCCTCCTGTCCGGGGATGGCCCAGTAGCGCACCTTGGTCTCTTCGTCGCGGAAATACGGTGTGTAGTTGCCCTTCATCTCCGGTGTGACGTAATGCGGACGAATGGTTGGGAGTGTCTCCATGGTTGGAAGTTTCCATGCGGCTGAACCGTTGGCGATGAAAGCGTCGGTGAGTAGCATGACGGGAGTGAGGTGTTCCAAGGCAATCTTGGAAGCCTCGTAGGCAGCATCGAAACAGTCGGTGGGACTGGTGGCGGCAATCACGGGAATGGGGCTCTCGCCGTTTCGTCCGTAGAGTGCTTGCAGCAAGTCGGTCTGTTCGCTCTTGGTGGGCAGACCTGTGGAGGGTCCTCCGCGCTGCACGTCGATGATAACGAGCGGCAACTCGTCGATAACAGCCAGGTTGATGGCCTCGCTCTTGAGGCAGATGCCAGGTCCTGACGTGGATGTGGCAGCCAGGGCACCCGCAAAGGCGGCACCCAAAGAACTGGCGCAACCGCTGATTTCATCCTCGCACTGCACGGTCATCACGCCGCACGACTTGTGCTTGCTGAGTTCGTGCAGAATGTCGGTGGCAGGAGTGATGGGGTAGGAGCCGAGGAACAGTTTCAGTCCGGCTTTCTCGGCAGCGGCAATCAGTCCGTATGCGGTGGCCTTGTTACCGGTGATGTCCATGTATCGTCCGGGAACTTTCACCTTAGAGTCGATGCGATAAGTGGCAGGAACACTGGCGTGTGTGTTATGACCGTAGTTGTAGCCAGCCTGCACCACCTTGATGTTGTTCTCTGCAATGGCGGGTTTCTTGGCGAATTTCTCGCGCAGGAAGTTAGCCACGAGGCTGAGGTCGCGGTTGAAAAGCCAGCAAACCAATCCGAGTGCAAACATGTTGCGGCACTTCAGCACGGCCTTGTTGTCCATGCCTGAATCAGCCAGGCAGTCTTTTACCATCGTAGTGAGGGGGCATTGTACCACGCGGTCGGGGTCGATTCCCATTTCGCCCAGATAGTCTTCGGTTTGGAAGGCAGCCTTCTTCAAGTCGCTCGGACCGAACGAGTCGGTATCGATGATGATGGTTGCCTGCGGCTTGGCATAGCGATACTGAGTCTTCAGTGCAGCAGCGTTCATGGCCACCAGCACGTCGCAGAGGTCGCCCGGGGTGTACACCTTGCCAGCCCCGATGTGAACTTGGAATCCGGAAACACCTGTCAGCGATCCTTGCGGGGCGCGGATGTCAGCAGGATAGTCTGGGAATGTTGAAATGCCGTTACCTACGGTGGCACTGACCGTAGAGAAGATGTTGCCGGCAAGTTGCATACCGTCGCCGGAATCACCAGAGAAGCGGACAACGACTTGGTCCAACTCTTTTACTTCTAATTGTTCTGCCATAATTTTTAAAGCGCTTAATGCTTGATACTTGAAATGTTAGAGATAATGATATTGTTGTAATAAGGTTATGTTATATCAGAATCGCGTGCAAAGTTCTGAAATATTATTGAAACTACAAAATGTTTTGGGGAAAAATAGTTGTTTTAAGGTTTCTTAAGCCATCCTTTCGCTTTCCCGATGATGAGCACGGCAATGAGGGCCGCCACGCAGACACCTATGAACAGCCATCCCCATCCGGTCATGAAGGCAATGGGCGCGAAGGTGACCAGGCTGATTTCGACTGGCGCAATGAACAGATAGGCCAGTGCGTAGTCTTCCAGACATCTTGACTTCTGTTCTGGGTCGACCACCCTTAGCAGGGCAATGCCCATGGCCATGGTTCCCGTGAACCATCCCCATGTGAACATGGCTTTTTCGAACCAGGCATCTGTCATGATTCGGCGCGCCACGATGAATACGTACAGGAAGGTGCAGAACAGTCCTACGGCCACGAGGATGAGGAGCGGCAGGAGATTCTGCAGCACCACCGACAATTTGATGCTGGCAATGCCGAAGGCCACCAGTATGTCGGTGAACGTTCCGCTGAGATGGCTGATGGTATCGGTGCACAGGTATTTCGTGACACCAGTCTTTCTGAATAGCATGGCAATCAGGATACCGGCGATGAAGGCACAACTGAACACCGGCAGCGACAGTTGCGGAACGAAATACTGCACCAGTTTGCTCAGTCCGTAGCCGCCAAGAGCCACCATCATCACCACGGCAAAGTTGAACGTGAGCGAGTCAATGGAGATGGATGAGCAGGTGTTGGTGCCTAACGGCGTGCGCTTTTCCTCGGGAATCAGCCCTACGCGGTATTCGTGAGGCAGGTCTTTGAAGTCGGCAAGGTAAGAGGTGAAGCCTTTCTCTGTTCCCCATTTCACGATGGCCAGTCCGATAATGACTGCCGCAATGATGCCGAAGGTGGCCGATGTCATGGCCAACGTGAGCATGTCTTCGTAACTATAGGTCTGGAATGCGGTTCCGATGGCGGCGGCTGTTCCGTGCCCTCCGCAGAAGCCTGCTGGCAGGGAAAGGCCGAAAGCGCTGTTGAGGTCGGGCCAGAAAAGGCGCAATACCAGGATGCCCATGATGCCGCCCAGTGTCCACTGTGCCAGCATGCCTACTTGCGAATACACCCACATGCGCCCGATGTTGCTTCCCACCGCCTTGGTCTTTGACGTGGAGAATGGGAGACAACTGAAGATGCAGGCTATCAGGATGCTGGCATACACGCCTGTGTATTCTGACAGCGGGATCATTCCGAATCCGTTGGGACCCAGGGCAAGGCCCAGGAATCCTGCAATGAGCGACGGCGGGATGAAGAGTTGCTGAATGAATTTCACTTTCACGCGTATCCATTTGCCAATCAACAGCAAAATGGCAATGATGCCGCAGTCTACAAACAGTGTCCAGGCCGTGAAGGGCGACTTCTCGCTTACTTCTTCGCCTTGCTCAGCCTGCGATTCGGAATTCATGAAACCGGCTATCTTTTCTGAGCACAACGGCAGCAGGCGGGAGATGCGTGAGAGGTTGTCGGCACTGACGCTCTTCTCGGAGAAAGGAACAAACACGGTGGTGATGTCTTCTGTTCCCACTTCGCGACCGTATTTATAGGCATACGTGAGGTTTCCGTCTTCGTCGATACATTCGCTCGGCAGCAGCGACGATGCCACCGAGATAAACGGTTCGAGGATTCCCTGATTGCCTATCTCGTTGAGATTCTGGTCGGCCAGCAGGGTCTTATAGCATTCGTATGCGGTGTTCACGGCTGGGTCGATGAAGTCGCAGTCGTCGGCTATCAGTTTTTTGTATGGCATGTTCCCGTTCTTGTCGCGGTAGGTCTTCAGTTCTACAAGGTGCTTTTTCAGGGTTTCGAGTGTGAACGGGTAATGGGTGCATCCAAGGATAATGCGGTTGATGGGAGTCTTGATGCCTTGCCGGCGTGCCTTTTCCAGCAGTCCCAGCAGATTGTAGCGTGCGTAGTTCTCGGCTGAATTCAACTGAATCCTGGTCACTCGACCTTTGGCATCGCGCTGTATGAAAGCGGCTCCGCCGTCGGTGTCGAAATGGTAGGCATCGAGCAAGTCGGAGTGGATGTCGGCATCGCCATTCCCGATAACTGGTCCGCGGTAGTCCTCGGAGAACCCTTTCAGGGCGCGGTTGACAAATGCTTTCTCTTCATCCACGGCCTCGGCAAACCCGTAGCCGGGCTGGTTGACCACTTCCAGTTGCATGTCGCCCGGGGCGATACTTCTCAGTGTGCGTTCATAAACGCCGCTGCTGATGGTGCCGGGGGTGGCCAGCACGCCAACTGTGGCAGCCGTTTTCGCTCCTAACGACTCCATGGCACTTGCTGCTCCGGCGTTAACCACGCCGATGACCTTCACCTTGCTCTTGGCCTGGCCAAGCAGGTTCTGGATGTGTTCCAGTCCGTAGGCTGTGGCCGTGTTGCAGGCAATGACGATGATCTTCACGGCACTCTTCTTTCCGCTGGGCATCCGCTCGGATGCGTCTTTCCAGTAGTTGCCGCTCAACAGGAACAATGCGTCTTTCACTGCCAGTTCCCGCAAATAGTCAGCCTTGCCCTCCTGGTCGTATCTTCCATAGGGCATATTCGCCTGGTCGGCCAGGTATTCGAAATTCTCGTTGGCAAAGTCTGGTATTCCGTCGGGCTTCTCTTCTCCTGTTTGGTTGTCGAACCGGTCTTGCTGGAGTATCCTTTCCAGTACGGTGAACCCGCCCGTGCCGCTGTCGAACACGCCAATGGGCATGTTGCGCAGGTGCTGGGGATAGTTTGCGAAGTCAATATAGTTGACCGAACTCTTGTCGTATAGTGCTTTCTTGCTGACGGGCAAGAGCGCTTGCTGGCTTTTGTTTCCTTGCAAAGAAGGCTCTGCCTGGGCCAACTCCATGGTGCAGGCAGAGCAGAAAAGTAATAAAACAGTTGATAAATTATTCATCATAAGCCAATTATGTGCAAGTGTTAGTTATTATTGTTTTGCAGCGGGGCGCATGTATCTTTCGCCGGTTTGTTCGGCAATGATGCGCTTTACCGAGGTGGGATAACTCAGTCTCTTCACCTTTGCGCCTCGTCCGTACTGGTTTCTGGTGAAGACTCCGTTCACTTCAGGCTTTTCGGCCATGTCGTTGTATTTCACAATCAGGAAGAAAGCGAGGCGTCTCCAACGGTCAATCATCTGCTGAGCCTTCTCCACGGAATAGTCGGAAAGGAAGCGAATGGCTGCGTCGCGGTTTGTCTTCAGCAGTTCCTCGGCCTTTGCTTCTATGGCAGGCATTGCCGCAGCATAACTGCTGTCAAGCGAGTCGCGCACGGCTTTCAACTCAGGAAAGAGTACGTTGTAGCGGGGATAGACCATGTTGCTCACCCAGTTGCAAACCCAAAACGCGTTGTCCATGGAGAACGTCACGTCGTCGGCCCCTTTGATGTCGTAGCAGGGAGGCACATCCGTGGCGCAGCAGTATACGGGTGTCTGAGCCACCATGTTGCCGTCGTCGTTGCCAAACCAGATGATTCCTCCTATCTCGCGCGGCTTGTAGGCCCGCATCTGGCAAATCCATGAAAAGGCTGATTGCGGCGAGGAGATGTATCTTTCGTTGAAATACCGCTTGCCGCCATAGGCGAAGGCGATGCCCTGGGGATAGGGAGAGTTGGTAAGACCTCGTGTAATGTCTTCCCCATGCTCAAACACGGTGCCTTCATAATGATCGCGCATGGTGGCCTGGATGTCTTGCAGAGTCAGTTTCCTGTCGGGAACCACCCATACGGGAAGTTCTTCTTCCCATGTCTCTTCTATGCCGGAAACATAGGGGAGGTACTTGTCCATGCCCTTGCAGAATCGGTTGAAGAAACTCCAAACGCGGGCATCGCAGGCGCGCCGGCCGCTGAATTTGGGCGGATTATAGGCATCGCGGAAACTGAATTCATTGTCCTTGCCACTGAACCGGCCAATCTTGCGGGCAAACTTGATGACATCCTTGTGATACATCACGTTCTGCTTGTCTTTCATGTTAAACTGGCGGATGCGGCTTTCATTGGCATGCGCGCAGATGGCATTGTCGGGAATGCGAAGGGCCACCCATACGGCTTTGCCCGATCCGGGACCCTGACTGACCATTTCCAGCAGCCATGCCTCATTGGGGTCGCATACCGAGAACGACTCTCCTTGGCTCCTGAATCCGTATTTCTCCACAAGGTTTGTGATGATGCGGATGGCTTGCCGGGCCGTTTTGGCCCTTTGCAGCGCCAAGACCATCAGCAGACTATGGTCTAACATGGCAGTCGTGTCAATGAGACAGGAGTCCACATTAAACGTTGATTCCCCGATGCTCACCTGCCATTCGTTGATATTGCCCACCACATGATAAGTCCGCATATTGCCCTGGGCATCCACCTCGGCTTCTTCTGTTACGGGAATCGAGCCGCGCGGAATGCGCGAGTAAGAACTCACCAAATTGCGCATCTCTCCGCGATGATGCTTCTCGGAAAGGTAAATGGGGAGTCCGTAGAAGAGTCCGTAAGAGTCGCAACTGTAGGTGCAGAACACGGAACCGTCGGCACTGGCATCCTTTCCGACAATGACGTTGGTGCATGCATGCATGGAAGCAGGATATAAGGAGCACACCAGGAGGATGAAAACTAATGCCGCGGTCTTTCCGTGTATAGAAAGACAGCCTTTTTTGTTGATGGGTGATTTGTCGGACATGTGACAAATTGTTCTTTAGGGTTAGTAATCGTCATAGGCATCAAGCCGCAACAAAGATACAAAATCATCCATATATATGGATTGCGCGAATACGGACAATTTCGATTTCGGGATTAATTGTCCTGCATAAGCGTTGGAAGAGGCACTTTATTTCCTTTTTCGCTGCTTCTTGCACTCTTTGATGAAGGTCTTGAAAAAGCGGGGCATTACCTCGTCGCTGTGGTGAACGGTGAAGATTTCCGGATGCGACTGTATGGCAAATATCTTTTTCTCTGGATAGCCCTCCAGAATTTCGGGAACCTGGTCGTTGCTCCAGGCGGTAATCTTCAGCCCTGGTGCCACGTCTTTCACGCACTGGTGGTGACGGCTGTTCACGCCTGTTCTTGTCGTGCCGAAAATCTTTGCTGCATACGATTTGGGCAGGATGCTGATCTCGTGGGCCGGAATGGTGCTGTCGTCCTTCTTCCGGTGGTTGATGTTGCTGTTGAATTCCGATGGGATGTCCTGCCAAAGAGTTCCGCCCATGGCAATGTTGATGATTTGCATTCCCCTGCAGATTCCGAAGATGGGAATGTCGCGCTGATAAGCCTTGCGGAACAGCAGCAGTTCGAATCTGTCGCGCTCGTTGTTCACCTCTTCCAGTTTTTCATGCGGTTCGTGTCCATAATAGGAAGGATGTACATCCGCTCCGCCTGTCATCAGCAGTCCGTCAATCAGTTCTGTGATTCTCTCGATGAGTGCAGGGTCGTCGGTCGATGGAATTAAGAGGGGAATTCCTCCCTCCATCATCACGGCCTTCGCATAGTCGTATCCCACGGACAGCACGTTGTTTTTCAGTGTGGTGGTGATGCCGATGACGGGTGCTTTTTTCATTTTCCCGCTGTTTGACTTGTCTGCCAGTTCGTATAATTGTTGCAGACGAGGGGAACAGACGCTCATTTCTTGTGCTCTGATGCCGCAAATGCAAAGAGCGAGGAACGCGATGGTGAGTAGTCTTCTTCGGTAAATCATGATACTACGTTTTGATTAGATGGACGACTATTACTTTGTTTGATAATATGGTATTATAAGATGTTTTGTTAGATGACAAAGATAGTGTTTTTTCTGGTTTTCAAAAACAAAAGTCGCGACATGTTTTTACATTTGGGATAATGTTTCTTTTTTACGGGAAGATATGTCTGTTTTCAGTGCAATGTGTTGTTGCATGCGAATGTTCAAAAATAGTAGTTATTCATGGCAATTGCTTTGTACTTTCAATTATTTATTGTATTTTTGCAAATGTATAACCACTGGGGGCTCTTACAACTTGCCCACACCCAAACTGAATATAGAGCAATGAAAAAGGTAACGATATTGATTCCGTGTTATAACGAAGAGGAAGCACTGCCCTTGTTGGCGGATGCCTTGCACAAGTTGATTGACAGCGAGCCAGGTTACGAGTGGGAAGTGCTCTTTGTTGACGACGGCAGTCGCGACGGCTCGGTACACCTGCTCGAAACATATCATCAGGCAGACAGCCGCTTTTGTTTCGTCAGCCTGTCGCGCAATTTCGGCAAGGAGGCCGCATTGCTTGCCGGATTCGACTATGCCCGTGGCGATGCCGTGGTGATTATGGATGCTGACTTGCAGCATCCCCCGGGAATTGTTCCACAGATGCTGCAAGCATGGGAAGAAGGCTACGCCGATGTCTATGGCAGGCGCAGGGACAGAAGGAAGGAGTCGTGGCTCCGCCGCCGGCTCACGCTTACCTATTACTGGCTTTTAGAGAAATCCACTCGTGTGCAAGTGCTGCAGAATGTGGGCGACTTCCGCTTGCTGGACAGACGGTGCATTGAGGAATTGCGGCGGTTGCGCGAGTCGGAACGCTACACCAAGGGAATGTACAGTTGGATTGGTTTCAAGAAAAAAGAATTGGTGTTTGACCTTCAAGACCGAGTGGCCGGCAAGTCTGCATGGAACTACCGGCAACTGTTCGCGCTTGCCATCGATGGCATCAGTTCCTTCTCCATTGCTCCCCTGCGGGTTTCCACCCTTGTGGGCGTTGTTGTTTCCATTGCCGCTTTCCTTTACATGTGCAAGGTGCTGATCAAGACCATCTTCTGGGGCGACCCCGTTCAGGGCTATTCTTCCCTGATGGTGGTGATGCTCTTCCTTGGCGGAATCCAACTCATCTCCTTGGGCATCATCGGCGAATACCTGGGAAAGACATATATCGAGGTGAAGAATCGCCCCGTATATGTCGTTGACAGGTATATCGGATGACTCATCGGATGAGTCCTCAATATTTGAACGAACTGCCGCCGAGGAATTCGCGAAGCAGCGACGTGGGCGGAATCTGCTTGTTGGGAACAGGCCGGATGTATTTCAGGAATTTCAGCAGCCGGTGGGCTTCCGCATATTCGGGCACATTCTCAGGCACCAGTTCAAGCAGTGGTATGGCCTGCTCGCGGATGACGGCGAGTTCGAAAAGCATGGCCGTATTGAACATCACGTCGGCATTTTCCTGATACGGGAATATCCATTTGTTCTCTCCGGCACGCACCGATGGCCACCGTCGGATGGTTTCCTGCGCATTCACGCCACGGTATTTGTAGTCGCGTATGATGCGTCGCAGCAGTCGGTTGTCGGTGGTAGGGATGTAGTTGTGGCTGTCGAGCAGGATGGTGGTGAGTGCGGAAATATACACGCGGTACTTCATGTTCTCTGGAATCTTTGCCGTGAGTTCGGGGTTCAGGGCGTGAATACCCTCCACTACCAGCACGTCATGTGGGCGCAATTTCAGTTTCTTGCCCCCGTCTTTCTCACTCTTTCCTGTCTGGAAGTTATACTTGGGTAGCGTAACCTCTTCGCCGTTGAGCAGCATGGTGAGATGCTGGTTGAGCAAGGGCAGGTCGAGCGCATAGAGACTCTCATAGTCGTAGTCACCCTTCTCGTCGAGCGGTGTATGTGCGCGGTCCACGAAATAGTCGTCGAGAGAGATCATCTCCGGACTGATGCCGCAGGTTACCAGTTGGATGGACAGTCGTTTGCAGAACGTGGTCTTTCCGCTGGATGACGGACCTGCTATCAATACCATTTTCACCCCGTCCTCCACTTTGTCGGCGATGGTTTCGGCAATTCTTGATATTTTCTTCTCCTGGAGTGCTTCGCTTACGTTGATCAACAATGTAGACTTTCCCTTTTGAACAATCTCGTTAAAGTCGCCTACGGTGCTTACGTGCATCAGGTTCTGCCAGCGGTGGTGCTCTTGGAATATCTCGAACATCTTGTACTGAGGAATCATCTCGCCCAGTTCCGCCGGATTCTTCAGGGAAGGGATGCGTAGCAGCATGCCTTCATAGTAAGGCTCCAGTCCGAAAAGATAGAGTTTGCTGGTGTTTGTGAGTAGGGTTCCATAGTAATAGTCCATGTATCCGTCTATTTCATAATAGGTGGTGTACAGGTTTCCCACGCTTTTCAGCAGTTTCACCTTGGAGTCTGCCCCCCGCTCGGTAAAGAGGCGGATGGCCTCTTCTGTCTCGCATTCGTGCTTTTTCACAGGCAATGACGCGTTGATAATCTGCTGCATGCGACTGCGGATGCTGTCCACGTCATCTTTCTGTACTGGTCTTCCCAGTTTCAGGTTGATGTAATAGCCGTTTGATACGGGCGTGTCAATGATGACATTCGCGCCTGGGTACATATCATCTACAGCCTTGCACAATACAAAAAACAAGGTGCGTGTGTATGCGCGCGAACCAGAGGACGTGGTCATGTCAAGATACTCCACCGTCTTGTTGTTGTAAAGGCAGAAGTCCATTCCTTCCACTTTGTTGTTCACCTTTGCGGAAATGGGCCCGAAAGGTATATCAAGGTTGAACTCGGGATATATTTCATTCAGGGTGCTTCCAACTGGCACCTCAATTCTCTGCCCATTGTTCTGGCAGAGCACCTCAACAGTCTGTTTCATAGGTCTAATGGATTATGCTTAGAATTTGGGTGTAAAGTTACGCATAATTTTCCTAAAAGCCGCGCTTTTTCCATTTTTTCTGGAAAAACGGGCTTTTATTTGGCAGTTTGCGTTTTTCTTCGTAATTTTGCAGCATATTAACAATCCTATTCTATTTTTTTTATGTCGATTTGGGTTATTTTTAAACTTCTGGGTTCGCTAGCATTGCTCATGTTTGGTATGAAGAGCATGAGTGAAGCGTTGCAGAAGATGGCGGGTCCGCAGTTGCGACACGTTTTGGGTGCTATGACCACCAACCGTTTTACCGGTATGCTTACCGGTATGCTCGTCACGGCATCTGTTCAATCCTCTACCGCAACCACTGTGATGACGGTTTCGTTTGTCAATGCCGGTTTGCTTACATTGGCGCAAGCCATTTCGGTGATTATGGGAGCCAACATTGGAACCACTTTAACGGCATGGATTATGTCGGCGGGTTTCTCGTTCAATATCACCGACTTTGTGTATCCTGCCTTTTTCCTTGCCATAATCCTTATTTATTATAAGAGGAAAAGATATATCGGTGACTTCCTTTTTGGTATCGCCTTTATGTTTCTCGGGTTGGGAACGTTGAGACAAACAGGTATGGATATGCACTTGGGCGAGAATCAGGCCGTGCTCGACTTCTTCTCTTCGTTCGATCCTAATTCTTTCTTCACTACGCTCACATTCCTCTTGTTGGGTGGTGTGCTCACATTCTGCGTACAGTCGTCGGCTGCTGTGATGGCCATCACGATGATTCTGTGCTCGAGTGGTGTGTTGCCAATCTATCAAGGCATCGCGTTGGTAATGGGTGAGAACATCGGCACAACCGTCACATCAAACCTGGCAGCCATGACGGCCAACACCCAGGCACGAAGAGCGGCTTTGGCCCACATGTTCTTCAATGTGTTCGGTGTGGTGTGGATTCTCTTTGTGTTCCGTCCCTTCGTAGACGTGGTATGCAATATGGTGGGATATGATGTGACATTGACCAAGGAGACGGCAGGGCAGGCGGCCTATCTGGCCAATGCCGCAAAGCTGTCGTTTGTGCTGGCTGCATTCCACACCTGTTTCAACGTTGTAAACACCTTTATCCTCATTTGGTTCATCCCGCAGATTGAGCGATTTGTCTGCTGGGTTATCAAGACGAAGAAACAAGACGAAGAAGAGGATTTCCGCCTGCACTTTATTACTGCTGGATTCATGAAGACCCCGGAACTTTCAGTGCTGGAGGCACAGAAGGAAATCCAGTCGTTCTCAGAGCGTATGCAGCGCATGTTCAACATGGTGCGCGAATTGCTGACTGAGAAAGACGAGCAGAAGTTTGCCAAGCAGTATAGTCGTATCGAGAAATATGAGAGTATCTCCGACAACATGGAGATAGAGATTGCCAATTACCTTGATCAGGTGAGCGATGCCCACTTGTCAGATGACACCAAGGCAAAGATTCGTGCCATGTTGCGCGAGATATCCGAATTGGAGAGTATCGGTGATGCCTGCTACAACATGGCTCGCACCATCAATCGCAAGGTGCAAGGTAAGAAAGAGCATTTCATTGACCGTCAATACGAGCACATGCATCAGATGATGGAACTCACCAACGATGCCCTCACGCAGATGAACAATTTGATGGGTGGTCGCAAGGAGAGCTTCAATGTGAACCGCTCGTTCAACATAGAGACGGAAATCAACAATTTCCGCGACCAACTGAAGAGTCAGAACATCAACGATGTGAACAACCACGTGTACACCTACGGCATCGGCACCATTTATATGGATATCATCAATGAGTGCGAGAAACTGGGCGACTATGTCATCAACGTGGTTGAGGCTCGCATGCGTACCAAGCAGCGCGACGCTTAAAGTTTTTCTCCGTAGCAGAGGTCGCCGGCATCGCCGAAGCCAGGAACGATGTATTTGTGCTCGTTCATGCCCGGGTCGATGGCGGCGCACCAGATGACGGAATCCTCCGGCAGTGCGTCCTTCACCACCTGCAGACCTTCGGGTGTGGCAATGACGCAGGCAATATGAATCTTCTTGGGCTTGCCCGTCTTCACCAGTGCCTCAATGCTGGCCGCCATGCTGCCTCCCGTGGCAAGCATCGGGTCAACAATCATCAGTGTCTTTCCCTTGGCGCTGGGCGATGCCATGTATTCCGTGTGCACGCCCACCTCGGTGTGTTCGCGGTTGGTATACATGCGGTAGGCACTCACGAAGGCATTGTCGGCATGGTCGAACACATGCAGAAAACCTTCGTGGAACGGCAGTCCGGCCCGCAGCACGGTAGCCACCAGCAGTTCCTCTTTCGGCAGGTTAATGTCGAGCACGCCCAGTGGTGTCGTCACCGTCTTGGGGTGGTATTCCAAAGTCTTAGAAATCTCAAAAGCCATCATTTCTCCAATCCGCTTGATGTTGTTGCGGAAGAGCAGGCGGTTTTGCTGATACTTCTTGTCTCTCAACTCGGCAAGATAAACATTCACAATGCTGTTGGTTTCGCTCAGGTTAATGATTTCCATAACGTTACAGTTTGATTTTCTGTGCAAAGATACGAATAAGCGAGCGAAATGAAAAGAAAAAATCCCTTTTTTTATTTCATTTCCGAGCGGAAGTATCTTATCTAAACTCTTTTTGTCATGTCGGTTTTGCAAAATTGTTAAGGCACACACTATTTTTAACTACTTTAACCTAAAAAAAGACAAGTACTTCTTAAAAAATGGTTTTTGGCGAAGATGAATTATAAATAATTTTGTAACTTTGCAGCCGATTTAAAGGATAATACGAGTATTTACAAATTAATTATATCATTATGGCAAAGTTAGATTTGACACAGTATGGCATCACGGGTTCCACCGTGATTGCTCACAACCCGTCGTATGAGTACCTCTATGAAGAGGAAACAAAGGCTGGTCTGACCGGTTTCGACAAGGGTCAGAACACCGAACTGAACGCTGTTAACGTGATGACTGGTATCTACACCGGCCGTTCTCCTAAGGACAAGTACATCGTAAAGGATGCCCAGAGCGAGGACAAGGTGTGGTGGACTACTGAAGAATATAAGAACGACAACCACCCCATGAGCGAGGAGGTTTGGGCCAAGGTGAAGGACATCGCCATCAATGTACTCTGCAACAAGTATCTCTATGTGGTAGATGCTTTCTGCGGTGCCAACGGGGCTACCCGTCTGGCTGTGCGCTTCATCGTAGAGGTGGCATGGCAGGCTCACTTCGTGAAGAACATGTTCATCCAGCCCACCGCTGAGGAACTGGAGAAATTCGAGCCCAACTTCGTCATCTACAATGCTTCTAAGGCTAAGGTGGAGAACTATAAGGAACTGGGTCTGAACTCTGAGACCTGCGTGGCTTTCAATACCACCAGCCGCGAGCAGTGCATCATCAACACTTGGTATGGTGGTGAGATGAAGAAGGGTATGTTCTCTATGCAGAACTACTATCTGCCTCTGCAGGGTATTGCCTCAATGCACTGCTCGGCCAACACCGACATGGAGGGTAAGAAC
>ODAI013890865.1_pt1 | contig 36922 bp, 37 predicted proteins | sample 1539321 | NCBI WGS metagenome assembly ODAI01 (sample SAMN02144231, study PRJEB22623) | gut metagenome | biome: sheep rumen | host: Ovis aries | place: New Zealand
ATGCTTCCCAAAAATCAAAAAAGAAGAAGAAAAAAAATAACAAAAAGAAAAATCAGTCATATCAAACGAATATGATGAACCAGAATAACCAGATGAACGGTTATCAAAATTTCGAAAACAGTTCCTCTGCCTACAATATGTCTGGTAATCAGATGATGAATGCTTCCCAAAAATCAAAAAAGAAGAAGAAAAAAAATAACAAAAAGAAAAATCAGTCATATCAAACGAATATGATGAATCAAACGAGACAGAATATCGGATCCAGCAATGGATTTGTTCTCAATGAACCGATAATTGACGATACTAAGATTAAAAAGTCATCAATTGTTGTAGAAAAAGATATAAAATTGGCAAGTAACAGTGAAATTAAAAACAGTGTAAAAAAAATCAATCCTGTAAATTCATCGCAGTTGGACAAAGAAAAAGGTTCGGATCAAGTTGATTCGGAAAACGGCATAACATTGGCTGCAAATTTTGATGAATCCGATGTAAAAATCAAAGAAAAATTACTTCAGATCAACAACAGCAGAAAAACTTACAATTTAATTCGAACACCTGATAAAAAATTTAAAGAAAACATTCAAATAAGTAAATTTCGCGAGGAGCTCGATCACTACAGAAAACTATATTCTACAAATCTAAAAAAAGCCTAATAGCGAGGGAGAGATATTATGAAGAAAGTGAGATTAGGATTAATGGCAGCCATATCGTTTATATGCACTGACATTAGAGCAAAAACATTGGAAATTTCAGAACAATCGGACCAATCCGTAAAACTATCAGAGCCCTCTATGTTGAACAGTTCGACTGAAGCAACAAGCAAAATACCAAATTTTTCGGAATGGAAACAGCAACAAGCAAAATCCGATGAAATGAAAGCAAAAATGAAAGAATTACTCGTCAAATTAAAAGATCGACTAACAAAATTACAAAATCAAGTCGCGGAATTGTCCGAGCGCAACGTTATCCTGGAGAGAGAAAATTCTTCTCTCCAAAGTCAGATCCAAGAATTACAGGATGCTAAGCTAGACAACGACGATAAAACAAAATTGTTGGATATCAAATTAATGAATCTTGAACAGGAAAAGGAAGAACTTCTGCAAAAATTATTTGATCAGCAAATGAATGTCCAAGAAGCAAAAACGGTTTCTTTTGAACTGAGTTCTTTGCTGAACCAAATTCCAGCGGAGGATGAAACCACGAAAGATTGCATTAAATTACTGCAAGACTTAAACGATATAGACAATCGCATAGATCAAATATTAAAGAGTGCAGAAATTATCGAATTAAACTCAGATAGGGGTCGTAAAATTGAAGAAATAATAAAAGAACTTCAGTCCATGCAAAATTTGGCGCAAACAAAGATAAATTTTTATAAAAAACACGAACAGGAACTTATGGTCCTTTGTAATAAAGATAAAGCCGAGTTACCAAAGAAACTGAAACAATTAAAAGACCAGCTCATCGATGAACAAAAAAAATATCCTGAGTTAACAAACGTAAAATTAGAGGAAAATTTGATGAATAGCACTAATATTATAAAATCTCTTCGCCAAAATAAATCGGCTGAACAGTCCAAAAAAATCAAATCGTTAGAAAAGATTTTCCATGAATTTGTAGGTTTAAAAATAAAAGAATCAGACGTTCATCTCCTTGAAAAAAAAGCTCGTGATTTTTCGGACAATATTGCGAAAATCGAGGTAATTTTAGCAAATTTCATAAAGAAAAATGACAAATTAGAGTTTCTAAGAAACGAAGCTTATAGAACCATAGAAAACGAAAAAATCGCTAATGACAACCAATCTGAGAAAAAAAATTAGCTGATGGGTATTTATTTCGGGAAAATTAAAAATGATACTTTAGTTTTCCCATTTATTATGATAGATTTCAGGTGGTTCTAAAAGCCGCCGTGGCTCAGTGGTAGAGCACATCCTTGGTAAGGATGGGGTCGTGAGTCCGATTCTCACCGGCGGCACCATCTTTTGAAATTTCGTTACAACGTGGACGGGTATAAAAAGCGATCAGAGAAAAAGGCGTTTCTGAGGTCGCGAGCGCTTATTTACTCAAAAAATGCCCCCCCGATTTCCGTGAAAAATATATTTTCAACAGAAGTATCACTTGTAAACTTCTTTCTCCAAACAGTAGTTTTAAACCATACTTTTTATTTAGGAATCTATATCCCCCAAATCAAAAGCCTCAATGAATTCTCGCCATTCACCCTTGCTCAATCCGCTGGTTTCCTGTGAAATTCTTTCTCCCCGCAACATTTTCTTATTGAGATCGATACATTTTTTTGAAATATTTACCGAATTTTTTCGATAATTCATAAATGCGTCGTATGCAAATGGAACCCATGCTTTAACGATATCCAAAATTGCATTGGCGTAACATTGAATTTCATATTGAGCGTGAGAATCTGCTCGCAATCTCAAAAAATGAAACAAATTATGCAGATCGATTTTCCAGTACATTTCAGTGTAAACATTTACCGGAAGAATTGTTCGAGCCAGCTCTCGAGTTAGCCCCAAATCATTGAGCATATGCGAATATTTTTCGTAAGCTTTTTCGCTGAATTCCGACAAAGTTTTCGAGATTTCTGACTTATTCTCCGAGGACATTTGATCATCTGCCCTACCCTGTTTATTGGTTTTAGATTGCCCCGCGATTTTTGATAATTCCGGAATATAAAACTCATTACTCAGCACCGAATATCTCGCCGAATATTCATTAATATTTGCCGTACGATGACGAACCCAATGACGCATTACGAAAATGGGAAGTTTCACGTGCAATTTTATCTCGCACATTTCAAATGGTGTAGTGTGTCCATGCCTCATTAAATAATTTATCAGCCCGCGATCTTCATTAACTTGTTTTGTTCCCGCTCCGTAAGAAACTCTTGCCGCTTGTACAATTGATGAATCATTTCCCATATAATCTATAACCCTGACAAATCCGTGATCCAAAACTGGAATTGTCTTATATAAAATCTTCTCCATCTCCGATGAAATCACCCGTCTAGTCCCATTTTTTTCGGCATCGCACATTTTTTATCTCCTCTGTTTGGATTCCTTCTATCATCTGGTATTGTAGTAGCGATTGAAAAAAAATACACCTGCGAAAAGGAGATTTATGAAAAAATTTATCGATGGAAAGGCAATCGCCGAAAAATTATGCGAAACGTTAAAAAGAAAAGTTAAAAAGTTAAAAAACGCCGGAATTACTCCATGCATAGCGCTAATCAAAGCGAATGACGATCCTGCCAGTGAGATCTATGTCTCGAAAAAAGAAAATTTAGCAAAAGCTTTGGGAATAAGATCGCAAACTTATAAATTTCTTCCGGGAGTAAAGGAAAATTTTTTAGCAAATTTAATTGAAGACCTGAATCGGGATCCTGATATCCATGCAATTTTGCTTCAATCGCCCCTTGCCGAAGGTCTCAGTTTCAAAAAACTCATAAATTTAATTTCACCTGAAAAAGACGTAGATGGTCTCACCTCTGTCAACCAAGGAAAATTGTTCGCCGGAGAAGACTGCGTTCTTCCCTGCACTCCTCAGGGCATCATACACTTAATTCACTCAGTACAAGAAGACATTTCCGGCATGCATGCTGTCGTATTAGGAAGATCAATTATTGTCGGACGCCCTATGATTTCGCTATTGTTAAACAACGATTGCTCCGTTACAGCCCTGCATTCTAAATCAAGAAATGTCATCAAAATCTGCTCCGAAGCCGATATAATCGTGAGCGCTGTCGGGCGACCTAAGTTTATTACGAAAGATTTTATCAAAGAGGGCGCAATAATCATCGACGTCGGAATAAATCGGATCACGATATCGGAAGGTAAGAGAAAAGTTGTCGGAGATGTGGATTTTGACGATGTCTGGAATTCAGTGGGAGCGATTACTCCCGTTCCCAACGGAGTGGGTCCAATGACGGTTGCATACTTGATGAGCAACACCGTAAATCTGGCAATAAATCAAAATCGAAAAAAGCTTGGATTGGTGTAAATCTGACAAATTTTGGCGCGTCAAAAATAAACTGAGCTAAGGCACACCAAATTTTATTTTTCTTTCGCATTGAGTTATTTTTACTCGTTTTGTATCATTTGTGAGGTTATTTTTTAGAGAGGAATTATGGCAGAAGAACAGCAAGAACAAGTTTTGGGAGTGGTTGCTCAGTATACAAAAGATTTGTCCTTTGAAAATATAAATCCGATTTCGCAAATCACTGCTTCCAACGAACAGCCAAACATCGATGTTCAATTGAAAGTTAACACCAGCAAGTCGAAGCAAGAAGATGTTTACAATGTCGAGCTAGTCACTGAAATCACTGCAAAAGTGAAAGATACAACTTTGTTTGTGACTCAGCTGAATTATTGTGGTGAGTTTTTAATAAAAGGATTTGATCAGGAATTATTAAACCCCATTTTGTACATTGAATGTCCGCGTTTACTGTTCCCATTTGCCCGGAGTATAATTTCCAATGCAGTAAATGAAGGAGGATTTCCTCCGTTGTTTTTGGCTCCGGTTGATTTTGCAGGATTGTATCAACAGCAAATGGAAGCACAAAATCAGGTAAAACAGTAAAAACATTTAAAGGAATTGAATTTGCAGAAAAACGTCACCACATCCGAGGATCAGCTTTCGTTATTGAATTGTGATTTCTGTGGTGGCGTTGCTTTAAATTCCCAAAACAAAGAAGCTGATTCTGCGTCAGAAAAGATTTCATTAAAAAAGGAATCTGTTACGGAAGAATACGGAGCGAAAGAAAGTCCAATCAATAAGGTTGCCAAATCCAATCTGGTTGAAGAAAAATTACAGAAATCGGATTGTGAAAAAGATTCTAGTAAAGAAAAATCGGTGGTCCCGAGTGAACAAATCAGTGCACAAAATCTCAACGAAAAAAAACTTGCGGATTCGAATGAATCAACCGACGCAAAAAATTCCAATGAAAAAAAATTAGCAATTTTGGTTGATGGATCGAACTTTATATACAGAGCATTTTATGCTTTACCTCAGCTGACATCCCCTGATGGAAATCCCGTCGGCGCAGTTTATGGATTTTGTTCGATGCTCATTTCTCTGTTGGGAAAGCATAAGTCTGATCTGTTTTGCGTTGCACTAGACGCTGGACGAAATACTTTTCGTAAAGAAATTTATCCCGAATATAAAAACAACAGAGAGGAAACACCCGCGGATTTAAAATCTCAGTTTCCGATTTTGATTGAAGCTTGTGATGCCTTCGGAATTCCATTAATCGAAATGGTCGGATATGAAGCCGATGATATTATCGCGACGATTTCAACAAAGTTAGCTCAGCAAAATTACGAAGTTCGAATTATTGCTTCCGATAAAGATTTGATGCAATTAATTGATGAAAATATTTATTTATTTGATCCAATAAAATCAAAGATTATAAAAGAAAATGAAGTTTTGGATAAGTATGGGGTGAAGCCATGTCAAATGGTGTCTTTGCAAGCTCTAATGGGGGATTCTACAGATAATATCCCGGGAATTCAGGGGGTTGGGCCAAAAACTGCAGCGAAGTTACTTGGTCAATTTCATTCACTGAAAGACATATATAATGAAGTCGAAAAAGTGACTCCTCTAAAACTCAAAGAAAAATTAATAGCCCAAAAAGATAAGGTAGAAGTTTCCGAGAAGTTGGTTATCCTTTGCCGAAATGTTCCCGTCAACAAAGATTTTTCGGATTTAAAAATAAATATCGATCCAGAAAAAACAAAAAATTTTTTGAATAAATATAATTTTAATTCATTAGTAAAAAGATTTGAAAAACAAGCCAATCATGTTGAGAAAACGCAACGGAGATATCTTAACTTTTCCAAACCAAATGATTTACAAAATTTCTTTGAACTGAATCATGTAAAAAAGTTTGGTATTTTTTCCACCACCTGTTTTAATCAAAGTGAAATTTTAGTTATTTGTACAGAATCTCATGTCGTTAGTTGTTTTTTCGCGCGAGATGAGGATGGAGAAAATCTATTTACCGAAAAAAATATTTTTAACTATAGTGATCTTCGAAAAGTTTTAGATCCTTATCTTGAAAACGAATCCATAGAGAAGATTGGATTACGTGGTGCTTACAGATTATTTCCGAACATAAAGTCATTCAATGATATCGACGTGATGGGGTATTTGCTTCACGGGGTCGTTGGAAATAAAATTTCCGATTTATTCCCTGACAATGATTCTTATATTTGCAAATTCAATTTTTCTGAAGTCTGTAACGTCGAGCAGTGCTGTTTGTTGGTATCTCTTATTTTTGATGAATTTGAAAATTTCTGTTCGGAATTAATCCGAAATAATCTTATGGATATTTACCAAAAAATAGATATGCCTTTAATTCCCATACTTAATAAAATGGAAGAAAAAGGTATCTTGGTTTCGAAGGAAAAACTTCAAAATTTCGCTGAAGAATTAAAAGAAAAAATAAAACATATTGAAACGGAATTGTTTTCAGTTTCCGGGCGAGAATTTAACCCGGCCTCAGGAAAACAATTATCAAAATTGTTGTTTGAAGAATTAAAAATTCCGAAACCATCAAAAAAAAATTCATTAGACATCGAAAGTCTTGAGGAGTTGTATGAATATAGTCCTATTCCCAAATTAGTGGTTCAGTGGAGAAAACTATCTAAGCTTCTTTCCACTTATACTTACTCTCTTTGCGATTTGTTAGATAAAAAAGACAATCGACTTCACACTCGGTTTAACTTAACAGCGACTTCAACAGGGCGTCTTTCTTCATCGAATCCGAATCTGCAAAATATTCCACATAGAACCGAACAAGGAAGAAGAATTCGGTCGGCCTTCGTGAGTCCGGAAGGTTATAAATTAGTTTCATTCGACTATTCTCAAATTGAGTTGCGAGTGCTGGCACATATGGCGGATATAAAATTTTTGAAAAATGCATTTTTGAAAAATTTGGACATTCATCAGGCAACAGCGTCGCAAATTTTCGGCGTGGATTTAGAAAATGTGACCCCCGAAATGCGTTCCAGAGCGAAAACCATTAATTTCGGAATTATCTACGGCATGTCGCCTTTTAGACTGGCGAAAAATTTAAATATTTCAAATTTAGAAGCAAGAAATTACATCAAAAACTATTTTCAAAGATTTCCTGAGTTCGAAAAATTTCATGACGAGGTCCTAAATTTTGCTCGCAAAAACGGATATGTTGAAACCTTAGTAGGACGTCGATGTTTTTCTAAAGAAATTAATGCAAAAAATCCAATGTTACGACAGTTTGGAGAAAGGCAGGCATTCAATGCCATCATTCAAGGAACGGCAGCTGATATTGTAAAAATTGCAATGATAGAAATTTCAAAAAATTTGCAAGGCTTCGACTCTTCAATGATAATTCAAATTCACGATGAGTTAGTTTTTGAAACGCAGGATAAATTTGTGGAAAAAAGTATTCCGATCATAAAAAAGATTATGGAAAATGCCTATCCCCTATCCGTGCCGTTGGTCGTTGAATCCAAGTACGACAGTTATCTGAAATAAACGTAGAACGTAATTTCCGAAGTCGGCAGTCTACGAAAATATCATAACTATGAGCTAGAAAATTGATTATCCAAAAATTCTTTGATTTTCCTTTCTGACTTTTTCTGATCTTCGGGATCGACGGAGTCTATATCAAATTTATCACGTGATTCAAACCTTTCATTAATAGTAAGAATTTGTTTCTTGATAAAACTACATTTCAAATTTTTAGAAGCTATCCAAATCATATAATCAATCGGAAACATGCTATAAAAATTACTGATAAAATTCCTCAAATTGTTTTTTCGCAAATTTATAATATAAGCATGCGTACCAACCCGGGATGACCAAACCTGTTTAAAATTCAAATTGTCTCGGTAACCTAAAAAGGCGATATCAAAATCCTGCGGAATTTTTCGCAAAAACATCTTCAATTTTGTTCTGAAAAATGGTTTCAATACAACATCATCTTCAAAAACTAAGATCCTGTCATAAGCTTTTTTATAGCACTCATTCCACAAAGCAAAGTGACTGAAAAAACAGCCAACATCATTTTTTCGAAAATAATTTTTATGCAACCTCAACTTTGTGCCAGGATAACGAAGGCACTCTGCTACGTATTTTTTTGTTTTACTTTGATCTTTAACAAACGAAGAAACAGTCATCCTCTTCGGATCTCTATCAAAAACCGGCTCGTCTTCACTGACCGAAATTTCCCGCCAATCTACAGCATCAAATTTTGAATAATCCGATAATTGCGAATTAAAAAAATCCAACCGATCTTTATCCTTATCCAAATTAATTACAAATATCGGTATTTCTTTATCTGGAGTTATGGATTTATCGAGACACTTACATAAAAAATCTAAAAAATACGAAACAAGAACTGCTAAAAAAGTAACACCCGCTACCTGAAGACATGCTTTTCCGTAACTTTTTAACTCTTCCTCAAATGACTTTAGTCTGTACAAAATGTCTCTCCGTTACCAAACTAATAATGCAAAATTCATCCCTGAATGATTTTACAACATATCATCCGGAAATTTTAATAATTTTTACCGAAAATAACTCCTAATATAGAGTAACGAAAGACAAATTCTCGGATTTTTCCGGCACGCCAATCAAGCACTTCACAATGAATCTCCCCAATTGAACTTTTTACTTGCTTTATCTGTTCGCACGATCCGCTGAATTCCGTTATTCGTGCACACATCAAAAATCACATGTCCCGATTTTTTTATTGGTCTTTTTATGATGGTATTATTACAAAAAAATTCCGTCTTCTTTTTTGAAAAAATTATGTAACAAAATTTTTCATCTTCGTAAGGCAAAGTTGCATTTTTTAAATTTGCATGGTATTTCGTCCTGGGCAATCGAATTGAAAAATGGCACCAATCTTTACTGTTTAAATTACAATTTTGAGTTGCGCACGGCAAAAAAGGATACCATCCTATATTTGCTGCTAAATTTTTAGCTTCCAGAATATTTTTATAACCATTTGGAGTGCCTGGTTCCAAAATAAAAACGTATTGTTCTGCCAACTCAAATATTTTTCTCAAGGTTGCTTTTTTGTTTTCTATTTCGTTTATAAAATAAGAAGCAAATACCACTTGATACCTGTTTTTATTGCGAAATTTGTGAAAATCTTCTGAATAAATCGTCGTGTTTTCTCCATTTAATATTCGAAAAACTTTTCGCATTGTTTCCGACTTTTCCAATGCTGTATAAGCTACTTCACAATCCTTAAGAGCAATTTTTAAAGCCCCTACTCCGGCTCCCACATCCAAAATATTTGAAAAACTTTCTCTTGTATTTTTAAATTTCTCCAAAACATATTTTATTACACTGTAGGTTGCAGGCATTCGTCCTAAAGCATAAGCAATCGCCTGAGAAAAATCTAACTCTTTAAAATCCTGATTACGATAACTTTCGGAAAGTTTAGAATAGAACTTCGCTCCGTTTTTGTTCACATCACAAGCCTTGGACAATCTTTCAAGATTAAACAAAACGTCCTTTGGCAAATCAAACATCTGATTAAACTAATTTTACAACCAATCCATCCAAGTCTGAATTCAAAATGACCTGACATGCCAGACGGGAATTCATTCCGACTTCGGAAACTTTGTCTAACGTATCGTCTTCTTTTTCGGAAATTTCCGGCAATTTGTTTAACAAATTTTCGATTTTCACATGACAGCCACCGCATACTCCAAAGCCTTCGCAATTGCTGTTAAGTTTTACTCCGTTTTCTTCCGCGACCTGCAAAACAGTTTGGCCTTCTGAAAAAGAAACACTTTTCTGAGTACCATCTCTCAATATGAATGTAATGTTCATAGTTATGACCTCCGTATGTCCTGCAACTTTTTTCCGCTGAGATGATTGTTTATAATTTCGTCTAAAAATTTTCCGAAAATATTTTCCAACTCATTTTTTATCAGAAGGACCTCCTGAAATTTTTCCTCCAACAAAATTTTTTCCAGTTTTGAGATTTTGTCATAGGCAATTTCCTGAAAATTTTCAGGAATTTCTCCAATTATTGATTTCCAAAACTTTATTGATCTTTCGGTTTCAATTTTTATTGCGATATTATTCGCTTTTATTTCATCATTTTCTTTTTCTTTAAAAGCTTTCTCCAAAATTTCTACCATCTCGTCACCAGATAATCCTGCAGATGACTCGATAACTATCTCTTGACTGATCCCGGTTGTCTTCTCATACGCCTTCACATCTAAAAGCCCGTTTACATCAACGGAAAACTCAACAACAACACGAGCGAGCCCGGCTGGCATTGCAGGAATCCCTTTCAGCTCAAAATTCGCTAAAGTTCGACATTCATCCGCCAAAGGCCTTTCTCCCTGCAAAACCCTAAACCTCATACCTGTCTGATTATCCTGATAAGTTGTGTATTCCCTTCTTTCTGTTATCGGAATCGGAGTATTTCGATGAATAATTTTATCGACGCCACCACCAAAAGTTTCCACCCCCAAAGTCAACGGCACTACATCGATAAGCAACATATTATTTTTTTCAACCAGTGAATTGGCATGAATCGCGGCACCATATGAAACTGCTTTTTCAGGACTGATATCATCAAAAATTTGCACCTCAAAGCTTTCCGTAACGAATTTTTTTATAAAACTAAGCTTCGTCATTCCCCCGACAAGAACCACTCCGTCGAGATCTTCGGAAGAAAGTTGTGCATCTTCCAAAACCTGAGAAGCGATTAAAAAAGTTTTTTCAAATATTTTTTTTAAATACCTTTCTGCATCTTCCCGGGTTAATTCAAATTTATAGGGCTGATCACGAATGATAAAATCCGTTTCTATGGATATTCTTTCGCCAAGATTTTCTTTCAAAAATTTCGCAACACGCTTCCCCAACATTTTTTCGTTGGACGTCGCATCCAAAATTCCACTTTTTCGGAAATTATCCTCCAAAATCATTCTATCGACGTCATCTCCGCCTAGATAATTATCTCCACCTGTCGCCAAAACTTGGAAAATTCCATCCGATAATCTCAGCACGGAAAAATCAAAAGTACCTCCACCCAGATCATAAACGGCAAAGATCCCTTTTTTATTTTTATCCAAACCAAAAGCAATTGATGCAGCTGTCGGCTCGTTAATTAGTCGCAAAACCTTTATTCCAGCAATTGATGCAGCCTGCTTGGTGGCAGTCCTTTGCGCATCGGAAAAGTGTGCCGGAACAGTAATAACCGCCGCATCGATCTTTTTACCTAATTTTATCTCAGCAGACAACTTTATGTAGGACAGAATGTCGGCTGAAATTTCTGCAGGACTACGACCAAAAATTTTTTCGTCGCTTCCCATCCGACGTTTTACAGAAAAAACCGTATTTGCATCATCTGCACTGTAAACAGCCTTACTACCGACGATAGGACTTCCTTCACCGTAATTCACCACCGACGGAACTGTAATTCCCCCATCGATCTTAATTACTTCCGGTACCCCGTTCTTCAAATATGATATAACCGAAGCAGTTGTGCCTAAATCAATCCCTACTGTAAACATCTGATCTTTCTTTTTCCAAAAACGAATTCAAAAACTTCAATTCACTAAAAATTTCCGAGAACTTTTTCAAATCACCTTCATTTTCTTTTAGGTATGAAATCAATTCCTTAATCTTCCTTTTTATTTTTTTTTGAAATTCTATTTTTTCCTCCCAATTTGCAAAAGACTCATATTTTTCTCTCATTTCGAACATCTGAATTGCGAGTTCTGACGACATTTTTTCGGTAGAGACATTTTTCAAATTCAAAAAATATTCAGCCCTTTTAAGGTCGTTCTTCAAAACACTATATGCCTCATTTAACAACCCTGAATCAACCGAACTCTCGGAACTCCGTAACGAAGAAAAATAATTCTTCGTCAACAAATCCACATCCATGTCATATTTAATCGGGAGTCTCAAAATTTCAAAATAATTCATATCACGAACAACAATTTCCGCTGCAACATGGTGATGAATCTACGCTGAAAGACTTCCCGCAACCGCATTTTGTTTTCGCATTCGGATTTTGGAAAACTAAATTTCCGCCCATCGGACTTTTTACATAATCCAAAGTCATTCCTGAGATAAACATTACGGCTTTTGGTGCGATAAAAATTCTCACACCGTCTTCCTCGACCAAAAGATCCTCACTTTTTTGTTCATTCACAAAATTAAGGTCGTAAGTCATACCGCTGCAGCCACCGGAAACAATGTTTATTCTCATGCCCAAACATTTTTCTTCCTTGATAGATTTTTTCAAGAAATCCAAAGCCTTCTCCGTGAAATTTATTATTTTTTGCATGTCTCTTCTCCTTTCTTGGACAAATAATTTTCGATTGCCTTCTCGATCGCTTCTTCTGCCAAAACTGAACAGTGTGCCTTCACCGGAGGCAATGACAAATACTCGGCTACGTCCTGATTTTTTATTTTTTTTGCCTCACTCAAAGTCTTCCCTTGAACCCAATCTGTAATTAATGCACTGGAAGCTATCGCCGCACCACATCCGAAGGTTTTGAATTTTGCATCAGAAATCTTCCCTTCTTCATCCACCTTTATCTGCAATTTTATGACATCACCGCAACTTGGCGCACCAACAACTGAAGTTCCGACATTTTCATCCTTTTCATCCAAACTTCCGACATTTTTCGGATTCGAATAAAGCTCCATTAGTTTCTCTGAATATTTCACCTTTTTTTTTTCTCCTTACAAAATTTCCTCTACCAAAGCGGACTCATACTGCGCAAACGAGTGACCGTTTCTATTATTTTATCAGATACGTACTCAACCTCCTCAAAAGTCGTAAACCGACCTAACCCGATTCTCAAAGAGCAGTGAGCTAAATCTTCACGTATCGACAATGCCTTTAAAACATAAGAAGGTTCCAAAGAAGCGGAAGTACATGCAGATCCGGAAGAAACGCAAACTTCAGGCATTCCCAGCATTATACTTTCGCCCTCAACTCCTTCGAAACTAAAGTTCAAACATCCTGGAATTCTTTTTTCACGATCACCGTTAAGGTAAACTTTCTCCAGCCGAGATAAGATCTTACCAATAAAATGATTTTTCATCTCGGTAAGTCGCTCTGCTTCTTGATGCATCTCATTTTTCGCAATCTCGCAAGCTTTTCCAAGCCCTACACATAACGGAACAGCCAAAGTTCCTGAACGAACCCCTCTTTCTTGACCACCTCCTGAAAACAACGGAGTTAAGCGAATTCTTGGTTTAATCCGAACATACAACGCACCCACACCTTTCGGCCCATAAATTTTATGTCCGGAAATACTCATCAGATCTACATCAGCGACATCAACTTCCACCTTTCCGACAGCCTGGGCAGCATCCGTATGAAACAGAACTCCATGCTCTCGACAAATTTTGCTGATTTCCTTTATCGGCTGAATCGTCCCGATTTCGTTGTTAACCGTCATAATCGAAACCAAAATCGTATTGTCATCGATCTCCCTCTGAAGGAAATCCATGTCAACAATACCATTACTCAATACAGGGACGAATACGACTTCATATCCTTCAGATTGAAGGGAACGGCAAGTTTCCAAAACGCATTTGTGTTCAATCGCTGAGGTTATAATCTTTTTTCGATCACTCTTGTAGTAATGCACTGCGCCTTTAATCGCTAAATTGTTAGACTCTGTCGCCCCCGAAGTAAAAACAATTTCACGAGGATCATTTGCGTGGATAAGATCTGCAATTTTTTTTCGAGCAATTTCTACTCCTTCATTTGCCCGCAATCCCAGAGCATGACCCGAGTGAGGATTTCCAAACTTTTCGGTAAAATACGGCAACATTTCATCAACAACCCTCTTATCGCAAGGAGTTGTTGCTTGATAATCCATATAGACATTCATAGCAATTCCTCTCATTTACATTGTATGACAATATAATAGTGAGTTGCAATATTTTTTGTACGTGTTTTTGTCCTCTGATTCTCAATATTTTTTATCGGCTATCTTATTGAAAGCATACAACTTTTGATATATATCTACAGCGGTTTAAAAACTAAAGTTCATCCAATAACCAGTTATTTTCCCTAAATAAATTTTAATTATTAGTATAATTTTTCATATTTAACAATAAAAATTAAATTACTATTTATGGTTGTAATGTATTATTTAACAATATTTTTATGCTTAATTCAAAAAAGAAAAACTCTTCTATATTCTTTAAAAAACGACCATTTTGTACTAGAATAAGAGCGGAAAGGAGGACTGTTATGGAATATGGTCATGAAGTTATAAGTTTAGATTCTTTTATCGGCCAAAAAGTTAAACAAAGGCGTTCCTCATTGAGTATGAGCCAAGTAAAGCTTGGTGAAAAATTGGGAGTATCGTTTCAACAAGTCCAAAAGTATGAAAGCGGAAAAAATAGAATCAGCGCTAGCACCCTATTCCAAATATCGAAAATTCTGGGGGTGGATTTCTCCTACTTTGTGGATGGCTACAGTAATGATACAGTTTTACACGATGATAAGGACGTGTCATATCAGGCTTATGACAAAGAATCGAGTATACTACTCAGCTATTTTTCAAAAATTCAAGATCCTATCCTAAAAAGGCAAATTTTAGATCTGGTAAAGAAAATAGCATTACTTTCAGAAAATAATTAGCTTTACCTACACGAAAATTGTATGCTAGCATGGCTAACGGGGTGATTCGTGAAAATACATTTTGTTTACTCTTCTAATGAGAAGTCAAAAGAGGCCTATGAGACAATGGTGAAGCTCTACGGGCAGTGCCAAGCTTACGAGGCGGACTGTATAGTCGTGTTGTCAGGCGATGGAATGATTCTTCGGGCTTTTCACGAGAATTATCAACATAATCTGCCGGTTTATGGCATGAACTGCGGTGACCTGGGATTTCTTACGAACAAATATCAAACGGAAGATCTAGTTCAAAGAATCGAAAACGCTGTGCCGTTAAAATTTCATCCTCTCCGAGCATGGGTCGAAAAGAAGAACGGAGAGATATATTCAGCTATCGCGGTCAATGAGGTGTATTTACTTAGAGAAACCCATCAATCCGCCAAGTTGCAGGTAAAAATTAATGGAATGGTTCGTTTGAAGGAATTGGTATGTGATGGATTGATAACTTCTTCAGCCTTGGGAAGTACCGCATATAATTACTCGGCAGGGGGACCTATCATTCCTTCGGGAGCTTCTCTAATAGCGCTTACACCGATCAGCTCGTTTCGTCCGAGGTGTTGGCGTGGAGCACTTCTTCCATCGGAAACTTGTGTCGAATTGAAAGTTTTGTACAATAGTTCCAGACCAGTCTGTGCAGTCGCCGATTATGTTGAGTTTAGGAATGCTGTAAATGTTAAGATCATACAGGATAAATCCCTTTCTTTTTCCCTTTTGTTAGATCCTGATAATACGCTAGAGAAGAAGATCCTTGAGGAGCAGTTTGCTACTTGAATTTTTTTGTGATACATGGTAGAATTTCTCCGTTTTGTTGGAGTTTAATATGGCTAAATCAGCAACAATGCTTGTTAAAATGCTTAGTACTGCAGACACAGGTTTTTTCTATGTAAAAAAGAGAAATCCGAGAAAACAGCCTGAAAAAATGGAGATGAGAAAATACGATCCGGTAGTGCGTAAGCATGTCCTGTTTAAGGAAGCAAAAATAAAATAGTTTTTTTCTTTTGAGATTCGTATAGAACCCAGCCAATGGTTGGGTTTTTTTTATATAAAGGACCAGCTGTATCACTGATCCTTTGTTCACTTTTATTTAAGAGGGAGCAATCCGAATGGGGATGAACCTCGAACAATAAAATTCTCAAACCGAAAGTCATTTTCGTCTATGACTCATTCTGTTCGTTCTTTTTCTCTCAAAATCCACATCGGAACATCTGTACTGCCCCACGCCAAATTCCGGATATTTTATCGGCGATTTTGAGGACAGAAAATATTTGTATAAATCAAAATCTCCGTTTGTCCTCAGAAATGTTTTCAAAAACTTAGCGGATTCTTTTTTGTCCAATACTTTCCCATTTACATGCATCCTTGTTTGGGAACCTGTGTACGCAGGCCTTATGAAGTTATATTTGTGAGCCAAATAAGACGATTCATTTATTAAATCAAACCCATGTTTTGTTAAACCGTACATCACACGATATATCTTATCATTCCTAAAAATCGAGACATTTATTCGTTTTCTTGCTATTGAAAACGGACCAACGCCCTCAAAACTACCACAAAAATAATTTTTTGCATCTCGATTCTCTATTACCTGGGTTTTATTATGATCATCATTTTTTATTGCATGTATTGCATATATGATCTGGTACATCAAACTTGCTTCTCTTGGCATAATCCCCATATCTACAGCAAAACGCTCAGAACCAAGATCCGTTTTTTTACGTTTTAATTTTAAAATTAATCCTTCCTGATCAGCATTAAACCATTCCGGAGAAAACACTATAAATCTATTCTCTCTGCAATATTCTGCATACATGCCAAAACTCGGTCGACCTCGTCTTTTTACGTATTTCCATACATAGCTTCCCGCAGTATAAGCTAAAGTCATTTTTTGATCATCTGTCGGAATGAACCTTATTTTCGGCAGATCAATTTGCGATGCTTCATATTTCGCTATAGACCTCCTTAATATTTCACATCCCACAGGATCTTCGGCAAATCTCTGTACGTATCTTTCAAATTCACCTACCATCCATTCTTCAAAATTAATGGGCTTTATGTTTTCCATCATACTTGTTATCGGATGTACTTCCAGCCCTTCTTGTTTATCATTTTCACTAAAAAACGTCACTCTGTCCGACTCAAGATCCACAAACGTATGCATCTCTTTATTCACAAAAACAATACTCTCTCCTGTATCAAATTCCCCTGAATATATTCCATTTGACGTTGATTCTTTTACCCTGAAAGAAAAATCACAACAAATTGAAAGGAATCTGTTTATCAATTCACATCTGTTCTCTTCCAAACTCCTGTTTTTATCCCATGTCAATTCATAACAAATTTCTTCCTGTCTCGAGGACTGAGATATCTTTGGCCACTCTGATAAAGGTCGACTAATTTCAAAACTTTCATTCTGTTCTTTGTTATCTATCAGCATTCCTCCTACATGGAGATTTATGGAACTAATACATAATAATAGACCAAATACTTTATATACCCTTCTATTCTTTAACACATTCAACTCTTTCTCCTCTTCACAAAAAACTAAAGCCGTGACAGTTTACTAAAAATTTAAAATATTTGTAATAAAAATATCATTTGATTGGAACAATAATTATAAAAATTAATTTAAGGATTACCTGATATAAATCAGAGAAAATCTCACAAAAAAGAAACCTCTGAAACCTTTCCGAAACAGAGGAATGTATTGAAAAAATTATTAAGTTAGAAACTAAACCTTTGAAATATCCGGAGCATCCGCCGCCTTCATACCTACGACATGGTATCCTGAATCGGCATGGACAACTTCTCCCGTAACTCCACTGGATAAACGACTAAGCAAGTACACTCCGGTACCTCCAACATCCTCAAGAGTGGTATTTCTTTTGAGAGGAGAATTATATTGATTCCATTTCAAAATATATCTGAAATCATCTATTCCATTAGCGGCGAGAGTTTTCACAGGACCAGCAGAAAGTCCGTTAATCCTAATGCCTCTGTCCCCAAAATCTACCGCTAAATAACGAATGCTTGCCTCCAAAGCCGCTTTAGCGACCCCCATGACGTTATAATTAGGGAGAACTTTTTCTGCTCCGATGTAGGTTAGAGTTAAAATCGAGGCATTATCTGCGAGATATGCGCTTGCATGTTGACACACTGCCGTCAAAGAATAGCAAGAAATATCCATGGTTTTCAAAAAATTCATGCGGGACGTATTCACATATTTACCCATTAACTCATTTTTGTCTGAAAAAGCGATTGCATGAACGATAAAATCGATATGTCCGAACTTCTTACCGACTTTTTCAAAAAGAGAACTCAGACTGGAATCATCGGTGACATCACATTCTATCATATCTACTCCGCCCAACGAGTCTGCTAAAGGTTTAACTCTTTTGTATAAGACCTCCGACTGATAACTAAACACCATCTCCGCACCTTGATTTGCAAGCTCCTTCGCAATTCCCCATGCCAGAGAATGATCGTTAGCAACGCCCATCACGATGCCCTTTTTACCTTCCATCAATTTCATTTAAAACTCCGCCTTAACGTTACACAGACCTACTAAAAATTTTCATTAACTTTTTTCTTTAAAATCGGGGAAGCTCGAAAAGAGACTGTTCTTCTCGCAGAAATCACAGCCGGCTCCTTTGTTTTAGGATTCCTTCCCATACGTTCCTTTTTATTATGGACCTTAAAAGTTCCAAATCCCGTAATCTTTACATCCTCTCCATCCACAAGAGCCTCACCGATCTCCGAAAGAACCTCATGGATAAACTCTAAAGCCTCAAATTTTGTAACCTGAAATTCTGCAGTTATAGCATCGGCTATATCAGAACGAGTTAATGTTTTTACTTTTGTCATTTTACTTCCTTACATTCTTACCAGAGTCGCTCCCCACGTAAACCCTGCTCCCATGGACAGCAACACAACGTTTTTGTTTGTACCGATTGAGTCCTTTATTTTATTCAACGCCAACGGAATAGTGGCTGCTGAAGTATTGGAGTGCGCATCAATTGTCACAACAATCTTTTTCGGATCAATCTTCAATACATCGACAAACTTATTAAGAATTCTAACATTCGCCTGGTGAGGAACTATTAAATCCACATCATCAATAGTTAGATCGTTGCTCTCGAGGAGTTCCTGAAACGAACTGCAGAATTTCTCTACGGCAAATTTAAAAACCTCGCGCCCTCTCATAGTAACTACGCCGGCGTGCTGGGTTGTCGCCACCCCCCCGGTAGTAGTTAAAAAGTCTGAATAGCTGCCATCTGCGTATATCTTGCAATACTGGATCCCTTTATCTGTGTTTTCTTCCGCCTTGAGAACAACCGCTCCCGCTCCATCACCAAATAACACACAACTGGATCTGTCATTCCAATCCAGAATTTTCGAGAAACTATCCGCCCCTATAACCAAAGCTTGCTTTGCTTTCCCCATTCTTATAAAGGAATCTGCAACATCGAGAGCATAAATAAACCCGCTGCAGGCTGCACTTACATCAAAAGCCGGACATCCATTTGTAATATCTAAATTTTTCTGAACCAAACAAGCCGTCGCAGGAAAAGTATAATCTCCGGTAGTTGTCCCAACAACGATCAAATCAACATCATTCGGAGAAATTCTCGCAAACCTCAAAGCATCTTTCGCGGCCTCAGTAGCCAAAGTAGAGGTACTCTCCCCTTCACTTATCACATATCTTTGCTTAATTCCCGTCCTTTGAGAAATCCATTCGTCTGAAGTATTCAAACTCTCCGGCAACTCATCATTTTTAATACATTTTTGAGGTAAAGCTCCACCAAATCCTACAACAACCGATCTCATTTTTTCTCTTCTGCCTCATAATGTAATTTCGACTTATCGAGTTGGACTCGGATACGATCAAAAATATTTTTTCTCAGAACACTCATGGTAAATTTCACGGCGTTCGCAAATCCGACATCATCCGTCCCGCCATGACTTTTTACAACAACCCCATTTAATCCCAAAAGAACCGCTCCATTGTACAGACGTGGATCTAACTTTTTCTTTAGCTTACTAAGCGAAGGCAGTGCCAGCAATGCCCCAATCTTGGAAAGAAACGAACCAGCCAGAGCATCCTTCAACTCAGAAACAATAAACTTCGCTGATCCTTCAATGGTTTTCAGAAAAACATTTCCTGTAAACCCATCTGTAACTATAACATCCACAACACCCTTATTTATGTCGTCTCCCTCGACAAATCCCACGTAATTATCAAACAACTTTTTGAGAATTTCAGAGGTCTGCTTAACCAGCTTATTACCTTTACATTCCTCTGAACCTATATTTAGCAAAGCGATGGAAATTTTTTCTTTTCCAAAAATCGAACGTGCCAAAGCTTCTCCCATAATTGCAAAATCCACCAAATTCTTCGCTGAACACTCCGCGTTGGCACCAAGATCCAGACAAACCGTATTCGCTTTCTTACCTGGAATTACTGTTCCGATCGCCGGTCTTTCAATACCTTCAATCGTATTCAATATAATTTTGGACAGAGCCATATAGAGACCAGTATTCCCCGCTGAAATAACCGCTGAAGCTTCTCCTGACTTCACTGCCTGTATAGCAAGCCCCATACTGGTGGTTTTTCCCGTACGCAAGGACGACATAACATCCATGTCCGCCGTTATAATCGAATCCGCGTGACGAATTTCGTAAGAAACCCCCTCCAGAAGACTCTTTGCACGATCTTCCAGAACCTTACTATCTCCGAAAATCAGAAAATGCGAATCAGCCCCTTTGAACTGAGACAACCCCTTTAAAATCGCTTCCGGGGCATTATCTCCGCCCATACTATCTATGGCAATAACCTGTCGATCAGCGGTAGTCATTACGCTTCTTGACGCCTATCTTTTAAAATCTGGTTACCATTGTACATACCACAGACTTTGCACAAGTGGTGAGGAAGTTTAGACTCTCCGCAATTCGGACATGCCACGACATTAACAGGTGCAAGAGCCAAGTGAGACCTGCGCATATTCCTCTTCGATTTAGAAACCTTTTTCGTAGGTACTGCCATATTAATCTCCTAACTAATCTTTTAACACTGTTCTGTTTACCGAAAAATCAAAAATTTTTCAAGGTATAACCGATAAAATCTGCCAATATAATATTCAAAAAAATCAAATACTAACTCAAATTTTATATTATAATCAGTCGGTAGATTCAGGAGTGCATATGTTGGCTGAGAAGAAAAAAAGGCATGCGGAACTTTCGAAACTTTTGTCGAATTACTCTCGACAATATTACATATTCGATGATCCGAGTGTCAGCGACGCAGAGTATGACGCTCTTTATCAGGAATTGCTGTCCATTGAAAGTGAATATCCACAGCTGGCAACGAAGTCCAGTCCTTCTCAGAAAGTGGGGGCAAAAATTTCTAAAGACTTTCGGAAAATCACTCATAAACAAAAAATGCTGTCCTTGGAAAATGCATTTAATGAAGAAGATATTCAGAATTTCGTGGATAGGGTGAAAAAACTAACAGGAAGATCCAAAATAGAATTTATGTTGGAACCGAAATTGGACGGTCTTTCCGCCTCAATCAAATATCACAACGGAATCATGGTGCAGGCATCCACGCGAGGAGACGGATCGATCGGAGAAGATGTCACCGAGAATATGAAAACTTTGCACAATGTTCCGAAAAAAATAGATTTCCCGGAAAATGTTGAAGTCCGAGGTGAGGTTGTGATGCTAAAAAAGGACTTCGAGCAACTTAACGAACAGCGTCAACGCGAAGGTGAAAAATTATTTTCAAATCCACGCAATGCAGCAGCAGGTTCTCTGAGACAATTAGACTTTCGAATTACTGCCCAACGGAAATTAACTTTTTTTGCATATTCTCTTGTCGGTAAGAACTTAAATCTGATTAGCCAGCAGGAAATTTTACAAACTTTACGTAATTTGGGATTCACGGTCTCCGATAAAATAAAATTATGTCACAGCCAAGAAGAAGCTTTTGAATTTTACAAAATTATGGAACAGCAACGCTCAGACCTAGACTATGATATCGATGGGGTCGTCTACAAAACAAATGATCTTTCCCTGCAAAAGCAGATGGGGAATGCGACAAAATATCCGCGCCATTCTATAGCTTATAAATTTCCGGCACAGAAAGCTCAAACTACCATTTTGGATATAGTTGTGCAGGTGGGACGAACAGGGAACATTACTCCTGTTGCGGAACTAGCTCCTGTTAATATAGGGGGAGTAATTGTTTCTCGGGCAACTCTTCATAACAGAGATGAAATCGAAAAAAAAGATATCCGAATCGGGGATCGAGTTGTAGTACAACGAGCCGGAGACGTAATTCCGCAAATTCTTCATCCGATAATCGAACACCGTCCAAAAGAGTCGAAACCGTTCGAATTCCCGACTGTTTGCCCATGTTGCGGATCTCAGTTGGTGCGAGAAGAAGAGGAAGTAGCGATCAAATGCGAAAACCTCGATTGTTCCGCGCAACTCGTGGAAAGACTCATACATTTCGTCTCTCGGCAGGCATTCAATATTGAAGGACTCGGAGAACAAAATATCAAATTTCTTTTCAATAAAGGTATTATAAGAAGTCCCGTCGACATATTCTACCTTCAAGAAAAAAATCAACAGTATCATTTGGAAAATGAGGAAGGTTGGGGTAAACAATCAGTGGAAAATCTATTCAGGTCAATCGAAACTGCTAAAAATATCGGACTGGAAAAATTTATCAATGCACTGGGAATTCCTCAAATAGGAAGAGCGGCTTCCATACTGATCGCAAGATTTTATAAAACTTTTTCGAATTTTTGGAACGCCGTTGAACAGGACAAATTAAGCGAGCTGATCACCATCAATGGCATTGGCGATCTGATGATTCAAGATTTGAGAAACTTTTTTAAAGTATCCAATAATTTGGAAGTCATGAGAAGATTGTCGGCAGTGGTCAACATTTTAGATACCCAGGGAAGCACCGAATCTGAGTGGACAGGAAAAAGCATCGTATTTACAGGCACTCTTAACACATTAAGCAGAGACGAAGCAAAAGAAATCGTCGAAAAATTGGGAGGAAAAGCTTCTTCATCGGTATCGTCGAAAACATATCTCGTTGTTGCCGGAGAAAATGCCGGTTCAAAACTGGAAAAAGCCAGAAATCTCGGAGTAAAAGTCGTCTCTGAACAAGAATTTTTGGATATGATTCCGTCTAAATGAAAAATAAAAGTTCAGTTGAATTAACAAAATCATTAACCAGTTGTTAGCCATTATTTGATACGTTGGCCAAGTATGGGATTAAATGAAGATGATAGTAAAGAAAAAAATAAAAGAATATTCCTGCAATGATTGGTTAAATTTATCATCCATTTTCGTCATATTCCTAAGTTTCTTTTATATTGCTTATTTAACCCCAATGCAGTGTGATGATTTCTGGTATTATCGTATCGGCTTGAAACTAAAAGATCATATTCATCATTATTTACACTGGTCAGGAAGAATAGTTGCAGATTATTTTTCATGCGTTTTACTGCAAATACCAAGCCATGCTGTGGCTTCGGCTATTATTGCATCTTTCGCTACGGGAATTTGCTACTTGATTGCCAAAATTCCTGCAACCTTTAATTCTAATTCTAAAATAATTTGGTGGAAACTTCTCGTTATCGCAGCTTTATATTGGATTGCAAATCCCCAAATTGAAGATTCTACGTTCTGGGTAGTAGGAGCATGTAATTATATCGTTACTACTTTTTTTGTATTATCGTTTTTATATTTTCTTATAAACAAGAAGAATTCAATTTCATGGTGGATGATAATTCTCGCTTTGGTAGCGGGCTGCTCCAACGAAAACTCTTGTTTAGCAATAATTTACACTATGGTCATTCTGTGGATAATCTCACATTACGAAAAAATAAATTCTCTTACCATTAATATTAAACTTAACAAAAAATTTTTATTCATTTATTCCCTCTTATTTGTAATTGGAGCTTTAATCCTAATATTAGCCCCAGGAAATTTCGAAAGAATCCAGGGGGAAATTTACCAAAAATGGTGTAAATCTTCACTCATTGAAAAGTTTGCTACATTCATTGATCAATCAGAATGGAGTCTCTGTCATATAAATATTGCCGGTAAATTTTATCTTTTGATGTTATTTCTAACCGGAATTTCATGGGGAAAAAACAGAAAAGAAATTTTCCAATCACTATTATTTTTTTCAACGGCGGTGGTTTCATACGTAGTGATGGTTGCTTCTCCATATTTTCCTGCTCGCTCATTGAATCCAACTTTGTGTTTTCTCCTATTATCTATTTCTTTTCTTCTGAATCCCTCGCTGATTCGATACAAAATTTTAAAAATTATCCTCGCTGCAGCCATTTTCTGGATATTCTTGCTGTTTTTCAAATTTTTCGTAATGCTAAGCGCTTGCCATCAAACAATAATGATTCAGGATGCTATTCGCATCGACCACATAAAATATATGAGTGAAAAAAAAGGAAAACATACAACCGTTAATATTCCGCAACATTATATCAGCAATCTTGCCAGAAGCTATCGAATTAGTTTTCCTTTCGAATTTATCCCATATCAAATGGAAGCAACCTGGAACGGCGTAGACGAATTAAATCATATTCCTGTAAAATATGATTACGCTGTTTTAAGAACGGGGAAAACCATTCCAGTTGAAAATAAGACTAATTTAAAAAACGCAAAAATCTATTTCCAACCGAAGTCTTGGTTTATTCCTCAGAGCACTATTCTCTTGGAATCCCCCGATCCTATTAATGAAAAACTGAGCGTCGTTTTGCATCCCAGGAACAGAAAAAAGCAAAAAGAAGAAATCAAGTTAGATGAACAAACCATAGATCTACAGGGAAAACACTACACAGGCTTTACGATAGAAAACGACTTGGATCCGGGAAAAGTCGTTTTGAAGACACACGATATGTAATTCCCGTAGAACAAAAAAACTATCTATTACCTATTTTTCTCTCGTCCAATAAATTTGTTAAAGCTTCTAGCCTAAGTTTATCCTCATCAAGCTGTTTACTACCGGATGTCGAGAATCCCCCACTCCCTCTAGTGGCAATGGACAGTAACCCAATGGCAATACTTGCAACATTCATTGCCATGAGAGATTTCTCTTGTTCTGCAACCATCTGCGTCAGCAAATCTTGTTCCACTCTCAGTATATCATCATCCAAAACTGAGTACTCATCTTCTATGGCCCTTATCCTCTCCTCATGGCTGGAACCGCAGCCTGTTAAACTCAAAACGCAAAATGCCAAGACTAATTTTTTCATTTACAAACCCCTCTTGCTTTGCATCCCTTATCATGCATTACTTGTCTTAGTGCCCGCAATATATCCTCAGCCTTATCTTCCGAATAAGAATTTTCATCAAATACTGTCCTCCCGTGACCTGATATTGCTCCGAGAGAGGTATTAACCACTAAATTTATATTATTCGATTGCATCCTCCGATTGAATGCGTCAACCCTTGCAGAAAGCACATCTCGATATTCTCGGTCCAGCTCTTCGCAACTAAAACTACTGTACTCATCAACCAATTTATCTTTGCCAACTCCTGTACATCCCCACAAAAGAAACGACAAAATTATCACCTTATATTTATTCACAATACCTCCTTAAAAATGGGGAACCATCGCAGGGTATCAAACTATTGTCTTTTGTCAATAAATAAATCAAAAATTTATCAATAATACTTTTCGAACCTACCTCTACAAACGTCGCGTCAGGCATCTGATTCCGAAACCAGGTCGACTGCCGTTTGGCGTATTGACGTGTTTTTATAAACATATTTTCAATCAGCTGTTCTTTTGAAATTTTCTTTTTAAGGAAATCCTGTATTTCGATAAACCCGATAACTCTGTCCAATGGTCCTCGATAATTCGGATATTCCTCCAGAAATTCCCGAACTTCATCGACAGCTCCATCATTCAACATCTGAACTGCTCGGGCTAAAATATTTTCCTTCAGCTTATCTCTCGGAGGCAGCAGCACTACAGTTTTTATATTTTCATATTTTGGACTACTTTTTTGTTTCCACCAGTAAGACAAGGGCTTCCCCGTAAAAGTCACGACTTCGTAAGCACGAAGAATTCGCTGAGTGTCGCCAGTACTCAAACTGACGGACGGATCCAATTCCAATAACTTTTTAAAAAATTTCGCCCGTCCGAGATTTTGAAATTTTTCAAAAACTTCTTTACGATAATTTTCCGGCACATCAGGGATTTTCGCAATTCCACGAAGAACGGAACTTAGATAAAATCCCGTTCCACCGCAAAGAATCGGTATTTTGCCCCGAGAATGCAACCCATCAATTTTTGATTCAGTAACTTGTTTCCATTTTGCTGCAGAATAGGTCTCGGAAGGACTCAGAATCCCAAACAAGTGATGAGGAACTCGACTTATTTCTTCCGAATTCGGGAAGGCTGTCAAAATTTTTAAATCTTTATACAGCTGAATACTGTCGGCGTTTACGATTTCGCAACAAACTCCCCTTTTTTTTAGGGTTTCAGCTAATTTAATCGCAAAACCCGTTTTTCCTGAGGCAGTAGGACCTGCGACGACAAACACAGGAAGCCAAGGAGATTTCCCGCTGCTCAACGTTCTGCTTCTCTTTTCTGAACAGCTGTCTTTTTGGAGACTTTTTTCGCCGTTTTGTGTCCCTTCATTATCTTGTTTTTATCGCACTTGACAACAATGTACGAAGACTTCCTTAGCAACGGATCTTGCACATACAGGACTATCTTATCTCCTCTCTTATTATCCTTAAAAGCAGCGTACATCGCGGATTTCATGTCATTCAAATTTTTGATCTCAAACTGATTTACCTTCTTTATAAGATTTCCAACTCCGATATCATCAATTAAAGACGATCCAACAAATGAAACCAAAACACCGTTTTCATGAGAAGATATTTTAAAAATTTCTCTCAGCTCTCTCGTAATATTGGTCAATCCCAAATCCAAACCGTCTATTTTTTCAAAAGGAATATCTTTTCCAACGTTGTCTTCGTCATCGACAAAAGAAATATCTTCATCATTATACGCCTTAACGGTAATGCTCAACATTCTTTTATTTCCGTCGCGCATAATCTGTATCGGAATCACCTCACCAATCGGCAAATTATTCAGCAAATATTCCATATTCGTATTTTCAGAAATCACTTCACCGTTTACTGATAAAATAATATCACCCACTTTAATTCCCGTAGACATCGCCGGAGATTTTTCGTTAATATTTGTCACGTAGTAACCAACATTACTGCCAATCAACAACTTCGAAGCCTCTTTTGGCATTCTGCGGGTAGAAATTCCCAACCAACTTCTCTCCATTTTACCGAAAGTTTTCAACTGATTAATAACTTTTTGTAAGATATTAGATGGTATAGCAAAATTTATGCCGGTGCTGCGCAGTCCGTCCGAAACGAAAACGGTAATCATTCCGATCACCTCCCCATTTTCAGAAAATAAAGGCCCACCTGAATTACCATAATTGACGGCGGCATCCGTTTGAATATATGAAACCAAATGACCGTTCTCACCTAGTTCAGAAATCTGACCCGATAAATTTCTTCCTTTACACGAGATAATACCCGCTGTCACCGTTTTACCAAGACCGAAAGGATTTCCTATTGTGATTACCGGATCACTGACCTCGATCTTATCTGAATCAGCAAATTTCACCGCCGGCAATTTTACATTCTGATCCAAATCTATCTTCAGCAGAGCCACATCGTAATGCTCATCCTTTCCGATCACTTTCGCGATGTATTCATTGTCATCGGAAGTCACAACCTTTATCTGTTCACTGGAATCTATTACATGCCAATTGGTCACAATGTAACCATCTTCATAAATGATGAACCCCGTCCCGTTGTAAGCCCTGTTTTCCGCATTTTCTTCATTCCTATCTGCAACTATTACATCGACAACCGTATCCATTAATCGCTGAACACCGCCTTTGATTTTTATCCCGAAAACACTTGCATCACTTATAAAAAAACAAAGACTGAAGATAATTACGAATAGACTACGCATGATTAATTCTTCCCTCTCATCACATTAAAAAATGGACTATCCGTCGCGATAACGAACGACGTATTGCCTGAAGCAAACGAGTCCTTGTAAGTCTCCAACGTTTGGAAAAATTCAAAAAACTTTTTGTCCTTTGAAAAAGCCTCTGTATAGATTTTATTAGCTTCGAGCTCCCCATCTGCTATTAGCCCCTGCACTTTGGCATCCGCTTCAGCTATCGCAATGGCATTTTCCTTATCCGCCGTCGACTTTATTATCTTGGAAAGCTCGACACCTTTCGCTCTCAACTCTTTTGCTTCCCTTTCTCGTTCACTGATCATTCTTTTACAAATAGCTTCGCTGTTTTGCGGAGGCAAATCCGTTTTGCGAATACGAACATCAACTACATCTATACCAAACTCCTTGACCGCTGAGTTTACTTCATCGCGAATCTTATTCATCGCCGAAATTCTGGTGTCGGATAAAAGAGAAGATAAACTCACTCCCCCCAACACACTGCTGAGACTACCCAAAACAACTGGATGCAAACGAGTTAACACTCCATACTCGCTGCCCACCGCCTGATAAAACTTTAATGGATCTGTAATTCTATAGCGCCCGAAAGCATCAACCATAATACGTCTTTTGTCTCCCAGAGTGACCTCAAGAGCAGAAAGCTCTACACTCAGCAATCTTTTATCAAAAAAGGCTATCGTTTCCACGAATGGAACTTTGAAGTGCAATCCTGGAGTCTTTACAACTCTGACAGGCTCCCCGAGACGAGTCACCACGACATTCTCAATCTGACTCACTGTAAATAATCCATCAACTAGGACAAAAAAAGCTGCGGCAGCAAATATTATTTTTTTCATTTCAGATTCTCCGTCCTGTTTTTGTTCAGTTCGGTAAGCGGCAAATAAGGAATCGCCTTCAAACTGTTATCAACAACAATTTTCTTTGTGTTCTCGTAAATACCTCGCATCGTCTCGAGATATAGTCTTTTCGAAACGATATCCGGAGACAATTTATATTGCGAATATGCAGAAAGGAATCTCGCAACATTTCCCTTCGCCTTCTCGACTATCTCTCTCTTTTGAGCTTCTCCTTTATTTATTTTCTCCGCAATCAAACCTCGCGTCCGAGCTCTAGTATCTCTATCATAGGCTTCCGCTCTGTTTTTCTCACTCTGCTGTTCTGCCTGAGCTCTTTCCACATCCCGGAAAGAATCAATGACCGAAGCAGGTGGCTCGACTTTTTGCAGCTCAATTCGGATAATTTCTATCCCCATCTTATACTCATCCATAATTGCCTGAAGACCTTTCTTTGCCTTGTTTTGGATATCTCCACGCCCTTCCGTCTGTACATAAGTAAATGGGGTTTGCCCAACGATATCCCTCATCACACTTTCGGCAACCGCCCTTACCGTGAGTTCAGGTTTTTTTGCATTAAACAGAAAGTCCTCAACTCCGTCATTTTTGATTTTCCAAAGAACACTAAAAGATATATTCGCGAGATTCGAATCCCCCGTAAGCATAAGACTTTCTTCCTGCTGGCTATCGCTTGAAATATCTATCTGATTTACCTTTGTAACTTTTTGCAAAATCACTTCCTCGAAAGGATAAGGCACAACGTATCTTAAACCAGGTCCGACAGTTCTTACCCATTCTCCGAACCTCAACACCACTCCGCACTGGTCATGCTGAACTTGCAAAAACCCTGAAGCAAAATACAGAGCGATCATCACCGAACAAATTCCAGCTAAATTTCCCTTAAATGGACTTTTATCAAAAACTTTTCCTAAATTATTCCTTACATCTTCAACAAATTCCTTCGAGGCATCGCCTCCCCAAGAATTATCATCATCATTCCAAGGATTCCTTGCGGACATAAAAACTCCCTCATTACAATACTGATGATACCAAAAAGGCCACAAAAAAAAAAGAAGCCCTCCGATTACTCAGAGAACTTCTGAAAAAGGCAAAAACCTGAAATTATTTCCTAAAATCTTCAGCTGTACGGATAATATTGAAGTTGTTCTTCCTTACCGCTCTAAAGCCTTTCGGAGTCAAGCTTGTTCCGAACATAATCGACTGATTATTCTTGTGGCCATCTTTTGTCGCCGATCTCTTGTCTTCATAGCTGTCAGAAATATTTTCCTCAACTTTTACGCCAAAGTATTCGTTGTCGTACTTAACCGAGAACACCGGACAACTTCTTCCTGGCATACGGAAGTACTCAGCCTGGATCTCAAGACCTTTAATTGCCTCAGGAGTATATGTAATTGAACCGTACTTTTTCATCCTCTCCTGATCCAAATGAGAGTAAGTTCCCTTCATAGAAATTTCAGAGTTCAAATCAACACTGCACGCAAGAGTTAGTCGTCTGTCAGGTGATTGCTGATTTCTTCCTTTAGTTGGATCGTCGTAGGTCAATCCGGCAACTGCCGTTACCAAGCAGCCCTCAAACGGAGACTTCGTCAAACTGACCGAATAATCCCTGAAATTGTTAGTATTTCCGTCATGGTTATTCGCCCAATCCCCTCTGAAAGTGAATCCCGGAGTATATCCGCAGACCGGATCGGCATACAATCTAATCATCGCGGATCTGGAATTTTCAGGAAGAGAAGATCCATTCATTAAACCAAAGTTATCAGCTAAAGTCGGAAAATATTTATCCATGTAGTAGTCGTAATCCTCAGACTTTTCATCGGAAATTCCAAGATCGCCGTATCCTCTTCCCTTTGCGCTGAGCATTGCTTCCAAATGAATTCCATAAGAATTTTCCGGCAAAGCATAGTATATCCCGGCTCCGGCTGCCTTCTTCCCGTGATATGTATCAGTAAATCCGACATTCGGAGAAATTTTTCCGTACGGAGTCATGAAAATCACGTTGAAGTCTAACCCATAAGAATTGTTGTATCCTTGAGCTCCGAAAGCAAAAGTCACATTCTCAATCGGCGTAAATCTGTAATTTCCGCTGAACCGAGGTTTATTACGATACCTGATTTTGTACGGATCATCCACATCCCAGTGATGAGTAAAAGCTATTGTCAAATCGAAATCATCCGTTCCCAAATCAGGCATATCATACCCGCTGAAATAATCAACCTTCAAAGTTTCAGACCTACTTACCTGATCTGATAATTTTATAGAAACTCCCGGCAACCTGGCTTCTTCTCCCAAATCATCCACGGTATAAACTCCCGGAGAAAGAATTACCACTCGCAAAATTTCGTTACCCAGCCTGACTTCTGCCTTGCTCAATTTTGTAATGACAATAGGCAACCCCGGATTTACAACGTTTCCGTTTCCGCCTTGTCTGGAAATATTAATACCACCACCCGAAAACGACTGCTGAAACCCAATGGTATTCCTGGTTGTAACATCACCGACGATGATTTTTAAGTCGTGAACTTTATCATTATAAATCGCTCGGGTATAATTTCTGTAGAAGTGAGACTCATCCATTGTGTTCTGAAAACCTTTCTGAACAGCTTTGCTTATCCCGCCGTTGTAGTAATTATCGAAAAATTTTGGCAAATCACCCGCAATTTTACTCATACCTTTTGCGCTTTTCAAAAATCCAGCATATTTGGTGGAACGCCCGTAGGAAAAGTCCGCATCAATTACTAAATTTCCCAAATCAAGAAACGGGTTAAAGCAAACCATCGAAGTATTCTTTGGACCAAAAGGATAAGTGTTATCCCCTCTCATGTGGGCTGCTTTCACATTAAAAAAGCTACCTTCAAAAAACTCCGTTTTCAATTCCGAATTTTCTGCCTGAGCAAGTAATGAATTACTGAACAGAAATCCAACTACAAACAAACTTGTTTTTTTTAACATACAACTTCCCTTAAACAAAAACCCAGCAATGCTACCACAAAAAACGCAATTTGTGAAAAATTATTTAAAATCAATCAATATTAAAATAATTTGCTTAATTTTATTTCTGCAAAATGTGAGTCACATTAAGAGCTAACCCCGTCTTGTCATCCACTTCGACCAAAAGTCCAGAGAAAGTCCCCTCTCCCATTGCCGGAGTTAATCTACCCGTGCCAAACCCTTTTACAAATCGCTCGATACTTACGGATTTTTGGAATCCCAGTACTGAATTGTAATCTCCGCACATACCGAGATCAGTTTGATAAGCTGTACCATTCTCCAAAATCCTATAATCTGCCGTTGGTATGTGAATATGTGTACCAAACACCACCGATACCTTTCCGTCCAAGAAATGCCCCATTGCCAACTTTTCCGAAGACACCTCCGCGTGGAAATCAACTATGATCGCTGAAACATTTACCCCTAATTGATATTTAAGAAAAAGCTTATCCATAAAAACAAAAGGATTATCTCCGATCATAGACATATTTTTTTGTCCCAGTAGGTGCACGACAATTATCTTCCGACCGTCTCTCAAAAAATATTCTCCAACACCTCTACCCGGGAGCTTATCTGAAGTATTGGCGGGCTTCAGCAAACGTTTATCAGATGATAGCATCGGGAAAATTTCCTTCTGATCCACCAAATGATTCCCTCCTGTAAGCACATCTGCGCCTAATTCAAAAAAACTATTCGCTATACCAGGAGTTACTCCGAACCCATGAGCAGCATTGTCTACGTCAACAACGATAAAATCGACTTCTTTTCTATATTGTTCTATATACTTTTTTGTAACATCTCTCCCGGAACGCCCAACGACATCACCGCACATCAAAAACTTCATTCGGTATCCACCTGTTAACCTATTTTCTCTTCTTTACAAAAAACTTGGGAGCAGAGCGAACCAAAGTCTTTCTACCCAACTGATGCAGTTTAGCAGAAATACTGTTATCTACCAACGAATAATATGAAGGAAGGAAAGATATATCCGATTTTATCTTGCTAGCAGCCCTGGCTATAACCGGAGTATCACGAACTTGAAAATTTCTAACTTTGTTCCAGGTGTTGTAGACTAATGAGCAGTAAGGCTTGTAATGTTTTGCGGCTTTGGAATGATAATATCCCACTGCGTGAGTCCATGAGTTATACGTATTTCTCAAACCCACAAAAAATTTCGCTGCGTAATTTACGTTGGCCTTGGGGGTGAAAGCCTCTTCTAAATTTTTGAACGCGGTACTGTGATGCAAAAGATTTACTTGCATACACCCGACATCGATATTACGAATTCCCCTGGCCATCAATCTCTTCGTGGTAGCTATGGCCGCACTTTTGGTCGTACAGTAATACCCTCTTCCATTTGCGCATATGGTCCACGGCCAGGGCCTCTTTGACTTTCCAACGGCTCTTCCCGATTCCACCGTAGATATCGCCAAGAGCAACCGATTCGGTATACCATGCCTCTTTTCTGCCTTAACTATCTCACTCTCACACAACTCATGTTGTCCGAAATACCTATCTTTTTTATCCATTTTTTTTGCGTTGTTTGGAAGAGTCGAGGCGGAAAATCCCAATTCACTACGCAATTTATCCGAACCCTTCTGGATTTCATTTTCTTTCGAATTTATTTCATTGTTCAGAGAGATAATTTCTTCTTTCCTCCCAGACAGCAGCAACTTATTGGCATCCAGAGACCTACCCGACATCAACTCTACCGGATCAGCCCCTGAACTTACTGCCGATTTTAACAATAATAAATCAGAATTATCTTCGTTCACAGATGGGTTTGCCCACAAGGTGTTAACAAAAAAAATTACATAAACTAAAAACACGCGTACTATATTGCTCAAAATTCACTCCTATCTATTCCACCAACTCAGAGCAAAATTGCTGAAAACAAATTCAACAATAAGCAATATAGAACTAATTAGTTAAATCGACGTTAATTTAAGATAAAAACTAAACCGACTTTACTGTGATATCCTCGGAAACAGCTTGTTTGATCGTATTTTCAACAGCATTTTCCAGAGTCATACGAGCGTGAGGACAGCACGAACATGCTCCCTGTAACCTGACAGACAAAACGTTATCCTGAAGACCAACCACCTCGATATCGCCACCATCCGACTGCAACGCAGGCCTAACGTACTCATCGATTACTTCATTTATCCGGATTAAAACATTCTCTGACATCTCGCCTCTTAATCAAAACCCAACTTCATTATATGCAAACTTGAAGAATCTATCTACAAAAAATGATAGAAAATTATATAAAACGATAAAATTTTCTAACAATCGATGTTACTTGATAAAATGACGTCCACAATATATCATGGCTATCATTGGATATAAGGAATGAACATGGATAAAGAAAAAGCTCTTGAGGCGGCTCTTGCTCAAATAGAAAAGGCCTTTGGTAAAGGTTCTGTAATGAAATTGGGACAGCACGGCGGGGTGGTCGACATAGAAGCGATTTCCACCGGATCAATCGGTTTGGATATGGCACTCGGAGTCGGAGGTTTTCCGAAAGGAAGAATTATTGAAGTCTTCGGTCCGGAAAGTTCCGGAAAGACTACCTTGGCGCTGCATGCGGTTGCGGAAGCTCAAAAAACAGGAGGAAAGTGTGCTTATATTGATGCAGAACACGCGCTGGATCCGGTATATGCCCGTCACCTCGGAGTAAATGTCGATGATTTAATTTTGTCTCAACCTGATACCGGTGAACAAGCTTTAGAAATTGCTGACACGTTGGTTCGTTCGGGAGCCATTGATGTTTTGGTCGTCGACAGTGTTGCAGCTCTTGTTCCTAAAGCTGAAATTGAAGGAGACATGGGCGATTCTCATATGGGATTGCAAGCTCGCTTAATGAGCCAAGCTTTGCGCAAACTCACCGCCACGGTTGCGAAATCGAACTGTATAATGATTTTCATCAACCAAATTCGTATGAAGATCGGTGTATTTTTCGGAAATCCGGAAACAACGACGGGAGGGAATGCTTTAAAATTCTATTCTTCCGTAAGACTGGATATTCGCAGAATAGGATCGTTGAAAGATAAGGAGGAAGTTGTCGGGAACCAAGTCCGAGTAAAAGTCGTAAAAAACAAGGTTGCCCCTCCATTCAAAGTCGTGGAGTTCGATATTATTTACGGCGAAGGTATTTCCAAAGTAGGAGAGCTTTTGGATATGGGGGTAAAGATCGGAGCTGTCGAAAAGTCCGGTGCTTGGTATTCGTTTAACGGAGAAAAAATCGGTCAAGGAAAGGAAGCTGCTCGCAACTATCTGAAAGAACATCCGGAAGTCGCCGATAAAATCGAGAAAAAGATTCGTAACAGCGCTGATTTGGTTTCGGAAATCAATGAGGATCTTTCCGATGATGTACCAATGTCAGACAATTGATAAAATCATGAAGATATAACAATATTGCTTACAAATAAAGAGGGAAATTAAAAATCCCTCTATTTTATCTTTAAAAATTTTCTAAAAAATATTATACTGATGGGAGTTATCATTGGGTGAAAGTTATGGCTGAATTTTTTGAGGGACAATATGTAGTTTATCCCGCGCACGGTGTTGGTGTCATTAAGGGTATCGAAGTCCAAGAAATCGCCGGAGAAAAAGTCCAAGTCTTGGTTATATCGTTTTCAAAGGACAAAATGGTTGTAAGATTGCCTGTAAACAAGTCAATCCGCCAGAAAGTTCGTAATTTATGTTCCAAAGATGTTATGCAAGAGGCTTTGGATTGTTTAAAAACTCCGGCAAAATCGAAAAAGATGATATGGAGTCGCCGAGCTCAAGAGTATGAAAATAAAATCAATTCAGGAGATCCTGTCTCAATAGCGCAGGTCATCAGAGATTTACATAGAACTCCGAATCAGCCGGAACATTCGTATAGCGAAAGACAAATTTATAAGGAGGCGCTTTCTCGATTGTCTAAGGAATATGCTATAGTCGAAGATGTAACTGAAGACAAGGCGTTAGGCATTTTGGAAAACGCGTTACAGGCAGCGTAAGAATTTCATCTTTCTCGGTTGGAAGAATATCTTTTTCGTTCGCATTCATCGGGAAAATATGGCTTCAGGTTTGAGTCGGAATTTTGTATAATGCCTGCGTGTACGTGCAAATATATTGTAAACGTAAAAATAATGGTGTTTTGGGTTCAGGAAATTTATAATGGCGGAAAGTAAAAAAAAGTATGATGCCGAGTCGATCACGGTGTTGAGGGGATTGGAAGCGGTAAAAAAGCGTCCGGGTATGTATATCGGAGATACAGATGACGGCACAGGGTTGCACCACATGGTTTTTGAGGTGGTGGATAACGCAATCGATGAGTCGTTGGCAGGATATTGTGATTTGATAAAAGTTACCATTCACAAGGACGGATCGGTATCTGTTTTGGATGACGGACGAGGCATTCCGGTTGATATCCATCCGGAAGAAGGAGTTTCTGCCGCAGAGGTCATCATGACTCATTTGCACGCGGGTGGGAAATTCGATCAGAATTCATACAAGATCTCCGGTGGTCTTCACGGTGTTGGTGTTTCCGTTGTGAATGCATTATCTGACAGATTAGATCTGTCTATTTGGAGGGGCGGAAAAGAATATTTCATGACTTTCCGTGACGGCGTTGCCGAGGCTCCGCTGAAAGAAGTTGGTCCCTGTGAAAGCTCAACTACCGGAACTCTCGTAAGGTTTTGGCCATCTGCAACGACATTCAAGATCACAACCTTCGATTTTTCCGTCTTGGAGCATCGTCTAAAGGAGTTAGCTTATCTGAACTCGGGAGTACACATCACACTTATCGATGAGAGACCTGAAGACCAACCTCGTGTTTCTGACTTAAAATATGAAGGCGGACTGAAAGAATTCATAAAGAATATAGACAAAAACAAGACGCCTTTAATTTCGAAACCAATTTATGTCTCTACAGAAAAGGATGGCATTGGTGTAGAAATGGTCATGGAGTGGACCGAAAGCTACAATGAAACCATGTTTTGTTATACCAACAATATTCCACAGTCGGACGGGGGAACTCACCTGGCAGGATTCAGAAATGCGCTAACCAGAACCGTGAATTCCTATCTCGCGCAAAACATGAAGAAAGAAAAAACGACGCCTTCTGGAGACGATGCTCGTGAAGGATTATCTTGCATTTTGTCGGTAAAGGTTCCGAATCCGAAATTTTCTTCGCAAACCAAGGACAAACTTGTCTCTTCGGAGGTTCGTGGAGTGGTAGAAAGCATAGTCAACGAAGTTTTATCAACATGGTTTGAAGAAAATCCTGTCGAAGGGAAGAAAGTTACCTTAAAAATTATAGAAGCCGCTGCAGCGAGAGAAGCA
>ODAI013427403.1_pt1 | contig 36911 bp, 27 predicted proteins | sample 1539321 | NCBI WGS metagenome assembly ODAI01 (sample SAMN02144231, study PRJEB22623) | gut metagenome | biome: sheep rumen | host: Ovis aries | place: New Zealand
CCATGTGAGGTAATCTTCGGGCGAATTGGAGTAAACAAGTTCGTCAGAATAATTGCCGAAAAAATAACTTGCGTGATACAGTCCGCTCTGCGCAATCAAAGTATCGAAAATGTCGGGTCGGCGGAAGAAAAAATTTGCGGAATGAAAACCGCCCATTGAGCAACCCGTAGAAATGATGTTGCCCTTGTCGCCAATCTCGTGAATGAGTTCGTCGCAGATGTAATGATACCACCTTTCGTGCTGTGCGATGCGGGCGTGGCAGTCCCAACTCCCAGAACTCCAAGTCTCTGGGTCGATGCTGTCGCAGCATACCAATCTCAAACGTCCGCTCTCGATGAAGTCCGACAGCACGTCCACCATTCCAAAATTTTCGTAATCGAAAAACCTGCCGTTTTGCGACGGAAATACAAGCGCAGTCTTCCCCGCGTGTCCATAAACCTTGTATTCCATATCGCGCCCAAGGTTTTGGCTGTAATGTTTTCTGTATTCTACTTTCATAATGCCGCAAAGATAATACTTTTAACGGAAAATCACCGCCTTTCGGTGGATTATTTTTTTGTAAACAAAAATTACCGTCAATTTTTCGTCAATTACCAAAAAAATAATTTTCGATAATTGATGGTAATTGACGGTAATTCTCGTTCCCCAACCGCCGCCGCAAGGCGGCAATTTCCGTGTTTTCTGTGTTTTTCGTAGTTATTTCTGCTCGTGCACGTACCTCATGAACTCCTCCACTTCCTCGTAACTTTCGAGCCTTACCGTAAACATTTGGTTGCCCATTGCGCCGGAGAGAATTTCGGGCATACGCTCGCACATAACCATCTGACTGCCATAACGTTGACGCACCTCGTCGTCGGTATGAACATACTTGTGGCAATCGCGGCGAGAGGCAAAGGCACAGTAATATTCGTTCTTCCACGGCAGCGAGAGGGCGTTGCCGGCATCGTGCTGATACGCCGAGGCAATTTGCGATTTGTCATAGCTTACCATGTCCGCCCAAATCTTGTAAACGTCGGTGGAGTGCGCATAATTAATCATGTCGGGCGTGTAGCCACCGGCGGGGCGCATATTGACCTCCAACGCCACAAAATCGCCCTTGTTGCCGAGTCCCTCGCGGTCGCTATTGAGGCGGAAAAATTCGAGGTGTACAAACCTACTTTTCACGTTGAAAGCCTTTACGGTTTTTCTGCCGATAAGTCGCAGTGATTCAGGAATTTCCTTATCGACATAATACGCGAGGTCGAGCCTTTTGTTTACGATGTCCATGATCGACGGCGGCCATACTGTCATCGATTCAAAGAGAGGCAAGCCCTGTGAATTTACGATGGCGTCGTAGGAGCAAATATCGCCGGTGATAAACTCCTCCAGGACGTAATTTTCTACGTGAGGCACCTTGTAGAAAAACTCCATCAACTCCTGATAATCATGGATTTTGTGGGTGCCGCCTGCGCCAACTCCAATGTCGGGCTTGCCGATAATCGGGTAATGCACCGTGTTGGCAAAATTGACCGCCGTCACAACTCCGTCTGCCGCCTTCACCTGCCGTGCCGTGGGGATTTGGTGGTCGAGGTAGATTTTTTTCATCTCCGACTTCTCCTTTATGGCGGCAATTTCGTCGGCTTGGGTGCCCGTAGTAACGGGAAAAACAGTGCGTAACCGTGCATCTTGTTCGAGCCAGTATTCGTTGTTGGATTCTATCCAATCCACCTTGCCGTATTTGAACGCAAAATACGCCACGGCGCGATATACTTGGTCGTAATCTTCGAGGTTGTCCACCTTGTAATACTCTGTAAGAGAGTTTTTTAGCTCTTGACTGAGAGAATCGTATGGAGCGTCGGCAATGCCGAGGGTATTGACACCGTTTTTGCGGAGTCGGTCGCAAAATTCCCAATACGTGTGCGGGAAATGCGGGGATATGAAGATGAAATTCATTGTCGTATAATGTTTTACAAGTATGAATAATCGATGTTTTGGTATTCCCAATTCTTGACGGGATTGCTGTATTCGGTGGTTTGATGTGCGCCGCGCATTACCAATTGTCCGTTTTTGTATGCCAACAATCTCAAAAATTCCACCTCGTGCCAAGTATCGTCGTCGCTGAGCGGTTGCGTGGAAAATATTTTTGTTTGGTCGTTTATATCGTTGACGTACAACGTATTGGCATAATTGTAATGCACATACATCGCCTCGCCGTCCCATATCAGGAGGTTGATTTTGTTGCCAGGGCTCAATGCTTCCAAAAGTCCGTCTATAAAATCAAATCTTTCCTCAAAATTAAGCGGTCTTTGTACCAATTCTTGGGCGGTATTGAGACAGTCGATGATATAAAAAAGTATCCTTTCTGAATCCGTCTTACCTTCCTGATGCTCCTTGTAACGGTCGAGCATTGGGAAGTCAAAAATCGTCCCATTGTGAGCCAATGTCCAACACCGTCCATACTTGTCGTGCTTGATAAAAGGATGACAATTTTCGTATGCCATATTCCCGACAGTGGCCAATCTGATATGCGCTATGGCATTGTCGATGACGATTGGATGTTGGAGACGCTGCCTGAGATAATGGCTACTATTTGCTTTCAAAGCCTCTTTTTCGAGAGAGACCGAATTGCCATAAAAACACGCCAAACCCCATCCGTAGTCGTGCTGTTCGCTGTGGCTGAAGAATGTACGAAGATAGTCGTTGATTGATATTTTTTTATCACTGTTAATGCCAAAAAGTTCACACATTTTTGTTGCGGTTTTTGATGGATTCGTACAATGTTTTAGCGGCAAAATCGCCCTTGAATTTGTGGCTCACAATCCTTGAATAAGAATGAGTGTCGGGTTCGGTGATTTTTTGTCGTTGATAATTGATTATATCGTTGATTCTCAAATTGTTGTCGGTATCAATCTTGCCATAAAAATCTTGCATTTTGTCAAGGATTTCGATGGCGGCGTTTGCAACGCTCAGGGCGCGGTTGTCTGGGTACATTATTTTGGTATTGTTGATGTCATAATGCGCCGCCGCCTTGAAATTTTGCACTGCCTGTACTTGGTCTTTTGCATTGAGAGTCAGATGGTTGATGCTTGCCAAATACGCCAAAAACAGTTGCAAAAATTCCATGTCCCTCACGTCGATTCCGTACTCTGTGAGCGGGTTGAGGTCTATCGGGCGGAGTTCGATGTGGTTGATGCCCGAAGTGCGGAGGGTTTCGATGCGATTTTTGCCGCGAGGTTTCAGTCGGATTGGGTAATACAATTCCGACGGCGCAGAAATAAGCCCGTTTTTCACGTAATGCTCTATGCTGTCGGCGTATTTTTGCACGCTCGAATAGTCCAAGGTCGGCACAAAGTAATTCCAATATCCTAATTCTGAGCATCTTATCGACGACATTCCCGAAAAAGCCGTTTCGCCCTTTGCCCCGCCGACAAAACTCCCATCTGTCAACGGACTTGCAGCCGTCAACGCCACAATGAGCCAACCGTATGCAAGGCAATTTTCGGCGAGATTGAGATAAAGCGTGTCGCTATATTTTTGATATTCAGGTGTTTCATTGCCTTTGTCGATGGTGATGCCGGTCTCTATTTCATAATTTTTTCGCAGCAATTCGCCCGAAAAAGAATAGTTGAAATGAATGCCCGAAAACGCCATTTTGTAGCGGCCGTATTTGTTGGAAAGATATTCGCGATAAGTGGTTTTTTCAGAATTTTTTCCGTAAAATTTTGCCACTGGAATATCGTCCTCATTTTTGATGTAAGGCGGATTGCTCGACATCCAAAGCAACTCTTTTACTGGAAGTTGCGACAATGTTTTTGCAATCTTTTTGTGATGCACCGCGAGTTCGTCTATAACGCCCTGCGCGTCGCTGTGGATGCCGGTATTGATCTCCACTTGATTTTCGCAAAAATCGCGGACAATATGGCTGTCGTCAGCATCAAAAGGATGGTCGGTATGGCTCAGCCGTCCGTCCTCCGTAACTCGCAAAGTCTCCCTTTCAAGACCAAAATTGCCCGTCAATAATAATTTTGCAATATGTTGATTTTCAATGTGAAACATTTTCTTTTAAAAACGTAAATTAGTATGTATTTTGCCGTCTTGCGACGGCTTTTTTTTCTATCCAAAAATTACCGTTCCAAGATGTATTCGCCGTCGGAGAATAATTCTTGTTCGGAGTTGGATTTTAGAATAAAAATCTGCGCTCCCATTCCGCCGGAGATGCTTTTTGGTGGTATGTTTTCCATCAAAAGCCGGTCGCCAAAATGCCGTCGGATTTCTTCGGGCGAGTGTCGGTAGTTGACATTTGCCCCGCGTCCGTAGTGCGTGACGTAGCGGCGAAATTTGTAATCGTGGAAACTTCTATTTTCGTCAAAGACCAAACTCTCCGCCCAAATCTGATACACATCCACGTCGTAAGCGTAGTTCATCTTGTCGGGAATATAACCGCCCGGCGCGCGCATATTCGCTTCGAGTCCGATGATGTCGCCCTTGTTGCCAAGTCCCTGTTTATCAGCGTCGAGGCGGAAAAATTCAAAGTGGAAAAATCTCTGCCTAACGCCAAACGCTTGGACGGTTTTGGTGCCGATTTCCAGCAAATCCGATTCCTGCATATTGCGGGTGTAACTGATATTTTCGCCGTCGCCGTTGAGCATTGCAAGTGGCGTTATTTTCATCACCTGCCCCGTACAAAATAGGATTTCTCCGCGCGAATTTGTGATGCCGTCGAAGGTTTCCACGTGTCCCGGCACAAATTCTTCTATGATGTTGACGGAATTTTGAGTGTCAATTTTACTTAGCACCTCGTCAAGTGCGGCAGCATCGTCAATTTTGTAAGTGTTGCTTGCGCCAACGCCATTGTCAGGCTTTATAATCAACGGAAAACCAACCATTTTGGCGAATTTTCGCGCCTTGTTTTCGTTGTCGATGAGCATCCAACGCGCCGTCGGTATGCCAGCCTTTGCGTAGATGGCTTTCATCTGGGATTTCAATTTCACTTTCCACAAATCGGCGGGTCGCAGCCCTGATATTACGTTGAAATCCTCCCTCAGCCGCGCCTCCGTGGCGAGCCAATATTCGTTTTGCGATTCGATGTGGTCTATCTTGCCGTATTTGAACGTGAAGAATGCCGCCGCCCGCATCACTTGGTCGTAATCTTCGAGCGAATTTACGTAGTAATACTCTGTCAACGAGGATTTTACGTTGTCATTGAGATTGTCATACGGACAGTCGCCAATGCCGAGTACATTGCAACCAAGGTGCAGCAATCTGTTGCAAAAATTATAAAATTGCAACGGAAAATTCGGAGAAATGAATATTACGTTCATAATTGGTATTCAGTATGTTAGTAATTAATTCTCCCACAAAAACCACATCCAAGTCGGCACTTCGTGTTGCCAACTTGCCTCGTTGTGGTTGCCGCCTTCGTTTCTGAAAAGGTAGGTCTTCGCGCCCTTCTGTTGCACAAGCCATTCCACCTCGCGGATACGGTTTTCGATGCCGGGGTTGTGCTGTTGCTCGACGCTTCCCCACGAGAAGAAAATCCTTGTGTCGAGGTTCAATACGCCGGTATTGATTTCGTGCCTGAAAGCGTCCATTGCGGGTGCAATTGCTGGCGAAATCACCGCCGCTTTTGAGAATATATGGTTGAAATGTATCACGCCGTAGAGCGACATCATTCCGCCCATCGAATAGCCCGCAATCGCCGTAGCCTCGCGGAATGGGACGGTGCGGAAGTGGCTGTCGATGTGAGGTTTGAGCGCGTCCTCAATCCACTTGAATGTGTCGTAGCCACGCCCCGGAATGTGTCCGTAGATGCTACTATCGAGTTCGTAGGGGCAATATTCGCAGACGCGGGTCCAGTCGTCCTTGGCGCACTCGATGCCCACCACGATGAGTTTTTTCCAATAGTTGTCGAGAAACTCTTTGAGCCCCAACGATTTGCCGAAAGTTGCGTCGCCGTCATATAACAGATTGTGCCCGTCAAACATATACAGGACGGCGTACCTCTCGTCTGTATTGTAGTAATTATCAGGCAGATAGAGATGAATCCTCCGATTCGCCCCCGCCGCACTGAACCAAAAGTCAAATTTTTGTACCATTATTTTATTGTCTGTTATTAATCGAATCGCAAAATTATAATGTAGGCAAGGACGTTGTCAGTATTACGGAGTGAAATATTTCAACTTAAAAAGTGAAATTCCGCAACATTACAAGTGAAATTTTGCACTTACGCCGCACGTCTCCACGCACCTTCCGCTATCTTGCCAAAGAAGTATTGTGCCTGCCTGCGCCACCAGTAGAAATCGTGGCTCACGTCCTTGCCCCAGAGGTCAACCCAGGCATCAACGCCAAGACGTTCCAAAATGCCGTGCAATCTGCCTGTCGATGCGCCCGTAACGCGTTCGTAGTTGCCTTGTCCGCAACAGAATATCAGGGTTTTGCCACGGTAACGGTCGGCGGTCATTGAGGTTGCATTTTGCAGAAAGTCGAGCGGCGAGTTCCTGTAAATCAAGTCGTTGTTGTAATTCGGGAAAAAATAATCTGCGTGGAAAAGTCCGCTCAGCGATACCACGCCGCTAAACAATTCGGGACGACGGAAAAAGAAATTGCCCGCGTGGTAGCCGCCCATCGAACAGCCAGAGGCAATCAACTGTTCGCCGTGGCTCACTTCGGGAATCAGTTCATCTACAATGTAATTGAACCAACGTTCGTGCAGGTTGATGCGCTCGTTGTAATCGCCGGAAGTAAGGCTCCACGTCTCGGCGTCGATGCTGTCGCAGCAAATCAGATGAAATTCGCCCGCCTCTATCATCGGCGCGAGAATATCAATCATGCCATTGTCTTCCCATTCATAGAACCTCTGGTCTTGCGACGGGAACACCAATACGCCACGGCCGCTTTCGCCGTATGTCTTGTACTCAATCTCGCGGTTGAGATTGACGCTCCAATGTTTGTGATATTCTACTTTCATCTTAGCCTCCTTTGTTTTATTTGGTTTACGGTGCAAAGTTCGGTGTTTAGTATGTTTTTGCCAAGAATGTGTGATATTTTGGAGATATTTTCTAATGATGATTTGATTTGTAGATTTTATTTATTGTGATTATGGTGAAAATCATTGATATAGGGGAAAATATTTCGTATGTACAATGATACGATTTGCGATTAAATATTGCCGTTTTGTTGGCAATATTCAGAAAAATGTATATATCTTTGCTGATAGAAAAAGATATTTCGCTATCTTTGCAACCATTACAAAGGCATTATTATGGATAAATCCTTAGAAAATAATCCGCATCGTATGCATACGGGGCGTTTTGCGCCGTCGCCTTCTGGGCGTATGCATCTTGGCAACGTTTACGCGGCGTTGATGTCGTGGCTGTATGCTCGCGCTCAGGGCGGGCGTTGGCTTGTCCGTATCGAAGACCTCGACACTATGCGCTGTCCAAGGCATTTTGCCGACGAGATTATCGACGACCTCCATTGGCTCGGGCTCGATTCTGATGGCGAAATTCTCTATCAGTCGGAGCGGGCGGATATTTATCTTGATGCGTTCAATATGTTGAAGTCCAAAGGGTTGGTGTATGATTGTTTTTGCAGCCGTGCCGACCTCAGGGCATCGTCTGCGCCACATTCGTCGGACGGTACGCCCATCTATCCCGGTACTTGCCGACTTCTTACGCCGGAGCAAAAGTCTGAATTGCTCAAAACCCGCCGCCCTTCTCAGCGTGTGCATTTGCCGGATGAGTTTTCGGAGTTCAATGACTTGACATACGGCGTCCAACGTTGCAATCTGTTGCGAGATTGTGGCGATTTTGTGGTGCGCCGTGCCGACGGGGTGTTTGCATATCAATTGGCTGTTACGGTGGATGATGCGCTTTCGGGCGTTACGGAAGTGGTGCGCGGCTGCGACCTCATGCCGAGTGCTCACCTTCAAATTTTCCTTTATAAACAATTGGGTTACAACGTGCCTGATTTCCGTCATTTGCCGTTGCTCACAGCACCCGACGGCCGACGGCTTTCCAAGCGCGACGACGATGCCAATATTTCTGCCCTGCGCGCCACCCACACGCCCAATCAGGTGCTTGGCATCATAATGCACGCCGCCGGCAGGTGTCCCGAGGGCGCGGAGTTGAGTTTGGACGATTGCTTGCAGTTGGTGGTTGACGATTGCAAAAATAAGTAGCGCGACTTCTCTGCAAATTTTGTAAAATTAATTTGTGGAATTATGAAATATGTGCGTAACTTTGCACCAGAATTTCATCATTAAAATAATGTCTTCATACAATCGAATTTTAACTATTCAGGACATATCCTGCGTTGGGCAGTGTTCACTGACAGTGGCATTGCCGATACTTTCGGCGAGCGGCAACGAGACCTGCATCCTGCCCTCGGCGGTGTTGTCGAGCCATACGGGTGGGTTCAAGGGCTATACATTCCGCGACCTCACCGACGACATTCCCGCCATCGTAAAACATTGGATTTCGGAGGGTATAGATTTTGACGCCTTTTACACCGGCTACCTCGGCACGGCGCGGCAGGTGGAGTTGGTGATGAATATCATCAATAGTCCGCTGCGCAAACCCGACTCACATATTATAATAGACCCTGCAATGGGCGACAATGGCGTTTTTTATTCCGGGATGGGCGGCGAGTTTCTCTCGGCGATGAAGCGACTCATTACAATGGCAGACATCATAATCCCCAATGTAACAGAGGCTTGTATGCTCACTGGCATTGAATACCGAACCAATTATGACCAGCAATATATTCGCCAAATTGTGGAAGGGTTGACTTCTATAATTGGCGACGGCAAGACCATTGTGATTACCGGCGTGGGCTTCCGCAAGGGCGAGACCGGGGTAGGGGTTTATTCTGACGGCAACGAGTTCCACTATCCGCACGTCAAATTGGAAAAGAATGTTTCCGGCACGGGCGACATTTTCGCGTCGGCATTTACGGGAGCGTTGATTAATGGAATTTCAACCCAAGAATCCGCCTGCATCGCCGCCGACTTCACTCTTGCTGCCATCAAGGAAACTATCGAAAATCCGGTGCATTGGTACGGAGTTAAGTTTGAGACTGTACTCGGCGAATATATAAAGCGAGTAGTCCGTAATTAAAATTAATTGAATAGAACCTAATTCTGTATAGCCTCAAATTGATGTTAATATCAATAAAAATTGTCTAATGGTTATCTGATTAGTAGAATTATTTTCCAAACATTCACAAGTTATTGGTTATAATTTTTGTTTGCACTAATTTTGCTGTCAGAAAAAATAAAGAAAATGAATTAAAATCAAGACAAAAATGAAAATAGCACAGAAACTCACAGACCTCGTTGGCAACACCCCGTTGCTCCAACTCAACAAATTTTCGGCGATTAACGGCGCAACTGACGCTACAATCGTTGCAAAACTCGAATATTTTAACCCCGCAGGCAGCGTGAAAGACCGCGTAGCCCTCGCGATGATCAACGATGCCGAGCAAAGCGGCAAACTCAAACCCGGCGCAACCATCATCGAGCCTACCTCCGGCAACACTGGCGTTGGTTTGGCTTTTGTGGCAGCCGTGAAGGGTTACAAGGTGATTCTCACCATGCCCGACTCGATGAGCGTGGAGCGTCGCAACCTCTTGAAGGCTTACGGCGCGAAGATAGAACTCACGCCCGGTGCCAACGGCATGAAGGGCGCAGTGGATCGCGCCAACGAACTCAACGCGCAGATTCCTGGTTCCATCATTCTCCAACAGTTTGAAAACCCCGCCAATCCTGCCATACATGCCGCAACCACGGCTCAGGAGATTTGGCGCGATACCGACGGCAAGGTTGACGCTTTCATCGCTGGCGTTGGCACAGGCGGCACGGTTTCGGGTGTTGGCAAGTATCTGAAAGAGAAGAATCCCAACATCAAGATTTTTGCAGTAGAGCCCGCTTCGTCGCCGCTGCTCTCCACTGGCAAGGCAGGTCCGCACAAGATTCAGGGCATCGGTGCCAACTTCGTTCCCAAGACTTACAGCGCAGATGTCGTTGACGAGGTGATTACAGTTGAAAACGACGCCGCAATCCTCGCAGGTCGCCGTCTCGCACAGGAGGAAGGTCTTTTGGTCGGCATTTCGTCGGGTGCGTCGGCATTTGCTGCCACAGTCATCGCCAAGCGTCCCGAGTTTAAGGGCAAGACCATCGTCGCCCTGCTTCCCGACACCGGCGAGCGTTACCTCTCCACGGTGCTTTATGATTTGGGTGGCTATCCGTTGTAATAAAATTGATATTCCCATAAAAACGTGTAGGGACGTGGTATTGCCACGTCCCTACATTTTATTTATCCAAACAGTTTGCCGTAATTAATTACTTTGCCGTTGGAAGTTTTGCAAATTTACTTTTGAAAAGTTAATTTGCAAAGACTCTCATGATTTCATCTTCTTGACATTGATTTTCAATTCTTTGCCTTTGTAATCCACTGTTTTGAATTTGCTGCCCTTAAAGTCGTGAGAATAGTGTTTGGTAGAAACATGACCTTCGTAGCCGCAAACCATTATTTTGAATGTATGCGTGGCGGGGTTGCCTTCCAACGGTGTAATAGTCAGGATACCAGCCGCATTGTTCCATTTGATGAGGGTCTTGGAATAGTTGCCAGTTTGGTAGGCGAGGCTTTCGCCATCGTCCTCGTAATACACAAATTCAGCATCTCCGCCCCAAAATACGTTAATGTCGATGTTGTCGCCAAATCCTTTTTTTAACACAATGCTGCCGCCTTTGGCAAAGACAGGAATCTTGGTATTGTCAATTTTTGTCTTGACGGTTTGACAGCCTTTGTACGGCATGTAATTGTTGCTAACATCATACCATCCACCCTCATTTTGTGGCAGATACGTTTCCCATTCGGTAACGTCGGGTTCGGTTATAGGGCTAATTAACAACGCCTTGCCAAACATATATTCGTATTTTTGTTCCAATGCCTTCGGGTCGTTGTAGAAATCGAACACCAACGGACGCATCAGCGTGGAGCCATTGAAAGCCACCTCCGCCGCGTTGGAATAGATGTACGGGAAGAGTTGTTTGCGTTCTTCGATGCAATGGCGAATGTTAGCCTGAGCCTCCGCACCATATTTCCACGGTTCGGTGTCGCTCATATAGCCGTGAACGCGCATAAGCGGCAGATATACAGAAAGTTGAATCCAACGGAGCATACGGTTGATGTAGTCCTGATTGTTGTATTGGTCGAATGGACGGAAAAATCCGCCCGCGTCATACGTCCACCACGGCACGCCAGCCGCTTGAAGTCCAAGTCCGCCTGTTATCTGACGGCGGAGGGTTTCCCAATCGTTGCCAACGTCGCCGCTCCACAATGCCGAGCCGTAGCGTTGTATTCCCAAAAATCCGCTGCGGGTGAGAATCATCGGGCGTTGGTTGGGACGGTCTTTCATAAGTCCCTCATACACAGTCTTATTGACGAGTACGGGATAGACATTGCGCACACGGTTGCCGTCTATTTTGCCGTTGTTGACTTGGCGGCCTTCGAGGTCGTCGTTTTCGGGTTCGGTAGCGTCCTGCCACCAAGCGTCGATGCCGGTAGGAAGGAGTTTTTCGCTAAAATTCTTCCAGTAGGCGGCAGCTGCATCGGGGTTGAAAAAGTCGATCCAATCTGTGTTGGGGATGTAATAATTGCTTTTTTGCATCTCCTTGCCTACCACAGAATTTTTGTCGATTTTGGACCAAACCGAGAGCATCATCTTGATGTTTTGGGAGTGGAGATAATCGGTGAGAGCCTTCGGGTCGGGGTAGTTGTCGGCATCAAAAACCATTGAGTTCCAGCCGTTTTTGCCCCAATATTGCCAGTCTTGAACGATGACGTCAACGGGGATTTGTTCGCTGATGAAACGGTCGGCGGTCTCCTGGATTTCCTTTTGTGAATGGAATCTCTCGCGGCAGTGGATGTAGCCCAACGCCCACGCTGGCATCAGGGGGGCGGTGCCGGTGAGTTTGCGGTAGGTGGCAATTATTTCGTCGGGCGTGCCTTTGATTATCGTATAATCCACAGCGTCAGAGGGATACGCGGTGAGGGTTTCCACGTTGTCCTTGATACCGTAGTACAATACGGGACGGTCGTTGTCGGAGAGTTCGGATTGGAGGGTGTGCTTGCCTTTGGTGAGGTGAACGATGGTGGAAGCCGTCGGCGGAAGCCAGATGTTGCGCATCTCGATTACTGTTTTGCCGTCGATTTGGAGGTTGTGGCGGCGCGCCATTTTTTGTCCAACGTCCAAGAGGATGGCGTAATCGCCGTCTTGGCTTACAGTGATTTCCGCGCCAAAGAGATTCTTGTGGCGCACTTCTTCGCGTCCGCCCTCAGTGGTGGTTACGTTTACGGTTTCTGTACCGGCAACGCCCTCTTGCTTAGCGAGTTGAATCTTGTTTTCGGGCAGATTGTAGAAGGTTTCGGCGTAGTTGTTCCAGATGATGCCGTAGCCGAGGTTGGAAATCAACACCGGCATCGTAATCTGCGTATTTACCTGCGTCAATCGGCGCGGAAGCCCCTTGACATTGTTGTAGCCGTCCTGAAACTGTCCAAGTCCGTAGAAAAACTCGTTGTCTCGGCTCGAAAATTTCAGGATAGCGGTGTCGTTGCGGAGGGTGTGCTCCACGGCTGCAATGTCCGTCGGCTTTACATTGGACTTGCCGTCATAATTGCCCGACACGTAAATCCAGTCGGGCAACGGCGAATTGCTGTTGTTGGAGTACCTCACGCGCAGGGCATTGTCGGCGAGAGGCGTGTAGTAGAATTGCTGCGCAGATGCCGTAGTTGTGGCTGTCAGCATTGATGCAATAATGAATAGTTTGGTTTTTGTTCTCATAACTTTGTGTGAATTGTAGTGTTATTTCGCGCCAAAAATAAGAAAAAAATTGCACTTTGAAAAATAAAATAATCGTTCATTGCAAAATATATTTGTTTATAATTAAAATTTTGTTTACATTTGCGGCTACTCAAAAATGAAAACGGAAATATTTATTTACTTTTAGCAATTGATGATGGAATATTCTATCAAGGAAGTCTCGCAACTGACTGGCATCAAGGATTTTACCATCAGGATGTGGGAAAAACGCTACAAGATGCCGCTGCCCGAGCGTGGCGACAACAAGGTAAGAAAATACAAGGAAAACGAGCTCCATAATTTTATGCGAATCTCCGCTCTCATCAAAAGAGGGTTCAGGATTTCGGAAATTATGGGTATGTCGCCGGACGAAGTGTCTGAAAAAATAGGTATGGTATTTGTACCTAAAAGGTTAGATTTAAAAATCGACCGACTTATGAAATTGGCACAGACATTCAGCGACACTGAGTTTGACAAGGAACTCAAACACGAGATAATAGATTCGGGTTTGGAGGCCGCAATCGTCAACGTCATCATCCCGATGATGGAGGCGATGGAGGCTAAGTATATCCAAAATTCCGACTACTTGGCTGTCAAGCAGTTTGCCTACGACACCATCCGCCGCCGCCTTATCGTGGCTGCCGACGTGGAGGAGCAGGAGTTGGGCGAGAAGGTGATGATTTTTTCGCCGATGCAGGATAGCAGCGAGTTGTCGCTATTGATAACAGACTATCTCATAAAGAAATACAAGAAGACCCCGATATATTGTGGCGACAATGTGAAGGTCTCGCAGGCGAAGGCTGCACTCCAAAAGTCGCAGTGCGACAAGATTATAATGGTAGGGCATTTTTACGACTCCACCGAAGACCTCGCGCCTCAACTCGACGCATTTGCAAAGGTCGATTGCGCCCAAAAATACGTCCTCGACCGCAACGCCGCCGACAATGCCGCAAAATATCCGTCAATTGTGTTTTTGCAGAATGTTGACGACCTGAAAAAACAATTGCTGGAATCGTAGAGACGCACAATTTTACGTCTCCACGAAATTTTGCGTCTCATTAATAACATAAATTATATGTCAAACATACTCGACACTTCTATAATGTATCTCTCTGGCGTGGGCCCACAACGCGCCGAGAGCCTCCAAAAAGAACTTGGCATCAGTACGTTTGGCGATTTGGCGTATTATTTTCCGTACAAATACGTCGATAAAAGCAAATTTTATTTTACCACCGACATCCGCTCCGACGCCGTAAATGTGCAGTTGAAGGGCGTCATTTCCAATTTCCGTATTGAGGGCGAAAAACACAAGCAGAGGCTCGTGGCGCGTTTCACAGATGAGAAGGGCAGCATCGAACTCATTTGGTTTAAGGGAATACAATGGATTCAGCAAAGCATCATCAAAGGCAAAGAATACATAATTTACGGTAAGCCAAACTATTACAACGGCTCTTTCAACATCGCGCACCCCGACATCGAAGACCCAATCAAAGTTCAGCAATCGGGATTTCAATGCAATTTTTCGGCGCAATATTCTGTGCCCGATGTCAAAAACAGCAAGTTTACATCCAAGGCGATTGCCCGGCTTGTCCAAAATCTTTGGAAGGCTATTGCAACGCCCATTCCCGAAACTTTGCCGAGGTATATCATTGAGCGTCTGCGCCTTATGACGTTAACGGATGCACTCCGCGCCGTCCATTTGCCCAAGAATGACGAGCAACTCAACGCCGCCCGCGCAAGGTTGAAATTCGAGGAGTTGTTTTATATACAATTGAACATCCTGCGCTTCAAGCGCGACAAGATGGAAAAGTCGCACGGTTTTGTGTTCAAGACCGTTGGCGAGGTGTTCAATACTTTCTATTCCAAATACTTGCCGTTTTCATTGACCAACGCTCAAAAACGTGTAGTCAAGGAAATTCGTGCCGATTTTCTCACCGGTCGTCAGTCCAACCGCTTGATACAGGGCGACGTAGGTAGCGGCAAGACTTTGGTGGCGTTGTTGAGTATGTTGATAGCAATCGACAACGGTTTCCAAGCCTGCATAATGGCTCCCACGGAAATACTTGCGCATCAACATTTTGAGACTATCAAGGGTTTCCTAAAAGATATGCCGCTGAAAGTTGCGTTGCTCACCGGCTCATCGACCGCCAAGGAACGCCGCGCAATTCACGCCGCCATTGAGGATGGTTCTATGAACATTCTCATTGGTACTCACGCACTTATAGAGGACGACGTAAAATTCCAAAATCTCGGTCTTGCCGTCATTGACGAACAGCATCGTTTTGGCGTGGCGCAACGTGCCAAACTGTACGCCAAAAACAAAGTGTTGCCCCCTCACGTGCTTGTAATGACTGCAACGCCGATTCCCCGCACTCTCTCGATGACGCTCTACGGCGACCTCGACATCAGCATCATCGACGAACTCCCGCCGGGTCGCAAGCCCGTGAAAACTATTCATTCGTATGACGCCAAACGCCTGATGGTCTGGAAGTTTCTACGTGACCAAATTGCGGAAGGTCGTCAAGTGTATATCGTGTATCCGTTGATTGAGGAGTCAAAAAATTTTGATTACAAGGATTTGACTGACGGTTACAACGCGATTTTGAAGGATTTTCCGCCGCCAAAATACAATGTGAGCATAGTCCACGGCAGGATGAAGCCCGACGAAAAGGATTATGAAATGCAACGTTTTGTGAAGGGCGAGACTCAGATTATGGTTGCAACGACGGTCATCGAAGTTGGCGTCAATGTCCCAAATGCGTCGATTATGGTCATAGAAAGTGCCGAAAAATTTGGGCTTTCGCAGTTGCACCAGTTGCGTGGCAGGGTAGGGCGCGGCGCAAGTCAGAGTTATTGTATCTTGATGACCGATTACAAACTCTCGCAGGACGCCCGCCGCCGCATCGAGATTATGTGCGAGACCACCGACGGTTTCAAGATTTCGGAAGAAGACCTCAAACTGCGTGGCCCCGGCGATATGGACGGCACTCAACAGAGCGGCACGCCCCTGCAACTCCACATCGCCGACCTCAACCACGACGGTCAACTCCTGATGATGGCTCGCAACGTCGCCTCCGACGTCCTCGACAAGGATCCAAAACTCGAAACGCCTGAAAACGACGTGCTGCGGATTCGGCAAAATTTGATTTTCAATAAGCAGCAGAATTGGAGCAGGATTTCGTAAAGTCCTATTTATGAGAATTTCATCGCAAACGTGGTCTTGTTTTCGTCGCTCTGTACGAGGTCGAGGCTGCCGTTGTGGAGGCGCATTATTTGGCGGGAGAGGCTGAGACCGATGCCGGAGCCGCCTTCTTTGGTGGTGTAGAATGGGATGAAAATCTGTTCGTTGTCCTCCTTGTTGATAGGCATGCCGTCGTCGCTGATGTAGATTATTACTTCGTCTTTGGCGTTGATGTCGGCGGTGATTTCTATCAAATGGCTTTGCGCCTGGACTGCGTTTTTGATGAGGTTGATGAGTATCTGCGAAATCTGCCCCTCGTCGGCGTAAATCATAATGTCGGGTTTTAGGAGTTTCAATGTGCACTTTGCGTCGCTTTCTTCGAGATATTTTGAGTTGAGTTCCAATACCTTGTTAGCCAAATCTTTCACCATAATTGTTTTCTTTTTCGGACGCTCGATTTTTGAGAGATTGCGGTACGAATTTACAAAATTAATTAAGTTTTTAGACGATGAGGCAATTGTTTCGAGTCCCGCCTTGGTATCGAGCGAGTCGTCTTCGGCGAGAGATTCGCTCAGGACAGCAATTGGGGTTACGGTGTTCATAATCTCGTGGGTGAGTACGCGTATAAGTTTTGACCACGATTCCACCTCGTTGTCCTGTTTTATTTTTTCAAAAATTTTGCGCAGACGGTTGAGGGCGCGGTTGAGCGGGCTGCGCTCGTTGAATCTAAAATTCATCTCGCCGTCCTCCACCGCGTCCATCAGAAAATTGATTTTGGCGGCATTGCGCCGCAGTGTGAATATGTATCCCGCCGCAAAGCCTACCATTAAAGCCAATATTATATAAGCAATCACCATCGTTATTTGTTGATTAAATTCCGTATTTTTTGAGTTTGCTGTATAGCGTGGGTCGGCTGATATTCAGGTATTTGGCAACGAGTGAGAGGTTGCCTGAAAATTTTTCCACAGCATTTTGAATTACCATTTTTTCGGCGGATTCGAGATTTTCAACCTTTGGCATTTTGGCGGCATCGGTAGAATTTTGCTGTTGAAATTGGAAGTCGGCAGCCGTAATCACATCGCCGTCCGAGAGTATGACAGCCTTTTCGATGGCGTTTTGGAGTTCGCGGATGTTGCCGGGCCAATGGTAAGCGCGCAATTTTTGGACGCCTTCGGGACTGATAGCCTGGACGTTGCGACCGTATTTTTGATTGAACGTTGCGATGAATCTTTCTGCCAATTGCAGGATGTCGTCGGGGCGTTCACGGAGCGGCGGCAAGACAATTTGGACGGTGTTGATGCGGTAATAAAGATCTTCACGGAATCTGCCCTCGCTCACGAGGCGTTCGATATTGACATTTGTGGCGCAAATCAGGCGGATGTCCACGTCGATTTCCTTGGTGTCGCCCACGCGGGTGATTTTGCGGTTTTGGATGGCGCGGAGGAGTTTGGCTTGCAGATGAGGCGGAATGTTGCCGATTTCGTCGAGGAAGAGCGTAGAATGGTCGGCAAGTTCAAATTTGCCTGCGTGGTCGCTTTTGGCATCGGTGAACGCGCCCTTCACGTGTCCGAAAAGTTCGCTTTCAAATAGAGTTTCCGCCACTGCGCCGGCATCAACAGCTATCATAGCATTGCCACGGCGGCGGGATAGGTTGTGGATTTCCTTCGCCATCATATCCTTGCCTGTGCCGTTTTCGCCGGTGATTAAAACAGATGCATCTGTGGCGGCGATTTTTTCGACAGTTTTGCGGATGGATTCCATCTGAGGCGAATTGCCCCAAAACATTCCGTTAGGATTTTTGTCGGGTTTGGGCTGCGATTTTTCTGCGCCCATAGCCTTGTCGCGGGCGGAGGTGAGTATGGAGATGAATTTTTTGTTGTCCCACGGCTTTACAATGAAATCAAATGCGCCACGTTTCATACCCTCGACGGCGAGTTCCACTTCTGCGTATGCCGTGAAAAGCACCACTTCGGTTTTCGGCGATATTTTTTTGATTTCCGCAATCCAAAATAGACCTTCGTTGCCGCTGTTGGTATCGGCGGTAAAATTCATATCCAGCAACACCACGTGCGGCTTAAATTGTTCTAAATCAGATACAATGGTATTTGGCGAAGCGGAAATCTTCACTTCTTCAAATTGCGCCGGCAGCAATATTTTGAGCGTTGCGCGGATTCCGGCATTGTCGTCAACGGCTAAAATTCTTCCTTTTTTCATTGTTTTGGGTACATTGTCTATGGATGTTTCTCTCGGCAAAGGTATATTTTTTTCTTCAACCAATGTTAGATTTTGCAAAAAAAAATTTTGACAAAAATTTTCCTGTGTCAAAAAACTTGTTTACATTTGCGGCTGACTATCCATCCGAACTCGCTTGGCGGGTGAAGGTGGATGGAGCATAAGACATAAAACAGGCGTTACTAACGCTTTTGTTCTTGACTATCATAAATCTGGCAGTTTGTGAATAATAATCATAGAACAATGGCAACACGGTAATGCCCATCGGTATGTATAAAGTCGCAGACCGTCGTGGTCTGTTGCATATACATAATGCGTGGGCTATGGTGTTGCTCGTTCTTGATTATTGGGCAAGCCAGAGCCTTTGATAGTGGGACGAGCATCGGATTAGTTCCCACGTTTTTTGTTTTATATTAGGTTTGGCTATTCATTCACAAATAACGTAAGTTTAACTAAATTTCAATCGCAATTATGAAAAAACGAAACCTATTTTGGCTATTGAGCCTGATGCTGGTGGTTGCATTGAGTTTCCCGGCGTGTGGCGACGACGAGGACGACCCAGTGACACCCGACCCGAACCCGTCCAATCAGACGGACACCACCAAGCAGAACAATTCCTCTGACACCACCAAGCAGAACAATTCCTCTGACACGACGAATCAGGGCAATTCGACTGATTCGACCAAACAGGATGTTGTGAAGATCAAGGTCAACAATTCTTCGGTTGATGATGAAGACGTGGCAACCATTACCGGTGACAACCTGTCCCAGGTCAAGGAAATCAAGTTTGGCGATGCCGTACTTGATTTCAAACTTGAAGGCACGACAATCACGTTTGCCGTCAGCACCCTTCCCTCCGGCGAGCAGACTGTCTTGTTGACATACGAGGACTCCACTGGCAACACCCAAACAGAGGAAGTCAAAATCACAGTGCCAGAATCAGTGGAAGAAGTGATTGATGCCGACAACGTCAAAGTCCAAGCAAACGGCGACGGCACAATCATTGTTCAGTGCGATGTTGCCACCAACGCAAAACTGAAAGTGTTCGAACTTCAAGATTCTGACGGCATTGTCGTCTATGATTTTCTCGGCAGCAACGAACAGGTGAAAGAGAAAATCAAATCCATAGACGGCAATGCCCGCGTGACCCAAAAAATGGTGTTCAACCTCACTGTCATCACGAGCCCGGCACTTCCTGTTGACAACTACACCCTCGTCATCAAAACAAAAACAAAAAAGGTTGAAGAACGACTTGGCGAAGTTATTGAGTACAAGATTGGCGCGGCAAAATCAGAAATTGGAGTCTATCTCTCGATTGTGAACAATCATACGTTGACTTATGCACAGGCACGAGAGTTGTATGATGCCGCCGAAGTAATTGCAGTATCATCACCAGATGGCTATACTGTTGAAGGACTCAAACGTGCAACAGAAGCGAAGAATTCTGACATTGCTGCCTACGCTGGCAAGGTTACTTTGTTACAGGATGGCAATGTTGTTTCACAAGTTGGTGAAGGCGGCGTCATCATAACAAAATCCGGCGTTATCTGCAAAATCATCTCAATTGAGAATGATGCAAGTGGCGTGGCAAGCATTAAGATGGCAACCTACAAGTCCGTAGGCGGTCTTGTGGTTGACGTTTCAAGTGTTGCGTTTGATTATGCCCATAACATCAGTGACCTTGAAGGTACTTGGGTATGGGAAACTATCGAAAGTGAAGATTTTTGTTATGAGTGCGAAGTGTATATTAAAAAAGTGTCAGACACCGAATTTAACATCCTCAATTTTGTAGGCTTAGAAGATACTATAAGAGTAAGTGTATCAGGTACTTCGCTTTCATTTTCGGGGACAGTTGCTGATGGAAATTTGGTCATAACTAATGGTACTGGCACTATTGCAAATGGTTTTAAAACGATTAACATCAGTTTTGAATACAATGCCGGTGATGGTCAAATGTCGGCTAGTGCGACGCTCTATAAGGGCAGTATGATTGCCAAGAAGAAGTAAATGAATGAGCCTGTACTCAATATCTCAATAATAAATCCACAGGAAACAACAAGTTTTTCTGTGGATTTTTATTTGTCTCAAATTCTCCGCCCCCTCGTCGCCACGTAAATCACCACCGGCGCACCAAATATCGGTGTGACGGCGTTCAAGGGCAATTGTCCAAGTGCGGGGAACCCGACGCAGATGATGTGGCAGCCGAGGGCGATGATTGCGCCCAAAAGTATCGTAACCGGGAAAAGGCGGCGGTGGTCGGAGGTCTTCAAAATCATCCTTGCAACGTGCGGCATCGCCAATCCGATGAACGCCACGGGGCCGCAATACGCCGTTACAATCGCCGTCAAAATTCCCGTTGTGAGCAACAGAAAAAGTCGGCTTTTCTTGATATCGACGCCAACCGATGCGGCGTAATTTTCGCCGAGGAGAAGGGCGTTAAGTTTTTTGGTCATTAATGTTCCTGACAATAATCCTGCACCGCAAACCATCAGAAATACAGGTATTTGCGAGAGTTGGACGTTGGCAAAAGTACCCATTCCCCACACGGCAAAAGTCTTGACAGATTCGGCGGGCGACCAAAAATTGAGCAATTCAATCGCCGACGCGCCCATACTACTTATCATTATGCCGATTATCAACAACATCGTGTTGCTCCTGACTGCCGCCGAGAGCGACATTATCAACGTCAATACCGCCAATGCCCCAATCATTGCGCCCGAGACTACCGCGCCCGCCGCCATCGTGCCGGTAATCATTGTTACCACCGCCGCGCCGACCGATGCGCCTGTCGAAATTCCCAAAATCGATGGTCCCGCCAACGGATTGCCGAGCGTGGTCTGCAACATCAATCCTGCCGCCGAGAGTGCCGCGCCCGCCAAAATCGCCGTCAGACATTGCGGTATGCGGATGTCAAAGAGGATTTTGGCGATGACGGGATTGGTGTCGGGGTTTTTTATCACCGTTAATAACTCCCTCAGTGGAATGTCCACAGAGCCATTTACGAGCGAAACGATAATCAATGCCAACAATATGAAAATCAATATGATAGTTGTCTTTTGCATTATTGTAAACGTTGGAAAAATTGTGGCTTGTAATCCTTAACCCATTGAGGATTAGAGATGTAGGCGAGTTCGCGCAGGAGAATGTCGGGGCGGAAGGGTGTAACGTCATAATAAGGCGTCGCCCAAGTGTTGCAGGCGTAGATTGTGCGCTCTTTGAATGCCTTAAAATCCTTGTAATTGGGATTTTCGGCGGCTAAGAGGTCAAGGGTAAGCGTTTGATTTTCACCGTAATACTTAAAAATCCAAATATCAGCGTCGTGCGCTTTGGCATATACTTGTTCAAATGTCAATGGCACGGAAACGCGCCCATTGTCGGCGGTCAAATCGTCAAAAATATAAAAAAATCCCGCGTCCTTGTAAAAAACGCCCGATGTGGAGCGACCCGTTGGCACGTACCAAGTCTGTTGATACATTTTTTCAGTGAGCAAAGTAGGTCGGTATGATGACAACGAAACCTGCAAAAATACTTCTTCGTAGTTGCGCTTCACCACCTCAAAAATGCTGTCTGCCTCGCGCTCCCTGCCCGTCAGGATTCCGTAAAATTTAATCCATTCAGCCTGTCCGAGCGGCGTATTTTCCATATAATCAACGCAATCCACCACGGGAATCCCTGTCGCGCCATAGAACCCCGTGGTCTGCATACCGTCGTATGGCGACATCAAAACCGCGTCGGGCGCAAGTGTCAAAATTTTTTCGCGGTCGGGGTTGGCTGTGTAGCCGCAATCTTTTATTTTTTCTTTTTTAATTAATAATTGCAACGTGCTGTCAATCACGTATTTTGCATCACAAACGCCGCCAATTTCGTCTGTTGCGCCGAGAGTTTTAAAAAGTCCCGCGTGGAGCGATGCGCAGATAAGCGCATTGTGGAGCGGCACTCGGATAATTGTGCCTTCGGGTGCATTTTTCGGTGCATCTAAATTGCTGTCAATCAAAATATAACGTCGCGAAATTTTCGCAGTATCGGCAGGATTGCGCACCTCGGCGATGCGGTAGCCGTCGGCATCGTCGTAAATGCGGAGTAGGGTGGAGTGCCGCAACTCCAACATTGTCGCGGAGGAAATATCGCTTTTTATGAATTGACGGCAACTAATTGATACACAAATAATTGCCGCAAAGAAAATGATTTTTTTTAGCATACGTTTTATAATAAAAAATTTAAGCGAATTTAAAAAATAATTCGTTTCAATTCATTTAAATTCGCTTAAATTTATGTTTAAAAAAAGTCTGCGCTCCAATTAGAAAATCACCGCCTTGCTTGGGTTGATGCTACTTGTCTCAAATTTTTCCAACAACTTGCCGTCCTTGTCGAAACGGTAAATTGTGCCGTTGGTTTTGTAGTCGGTGGTGCCGATGTAGAGGTCGTGTGATGTGTAGTCGATGTCAAAGAGATACACCGTAGCGGTGGCGAGTTCGGGAGCGGCGGAGAGGTCGAGGATGGTCTTGTCCTTGCCGGTTGTTACGTCGCGCACGAAGAATGAAGTGTTGGTGGTCGCGTTCCAATTTTCGTCATAGACTGTGGCGACGTTGGCGCAGAAGAGGAGGCCTTCGTAACTTGCCGGAGCGAGTTTGGTAGCCGCACCGGTGGGGGTCAGCGTACCTTTGTTGATGTCGAGGTTGAGCATTTCCACGGAGTACGACGGTGTGTAGTAGGTGATGTAAACGCTGTCCTTGACTACCGCAACATTTTGATAATTGCCGTAAACATCTGATGTGATGTGTTTTGCGAGGGTGAATGTGCCGAGGTCAACGATGGAAATCCTGTTGTCGGGCACCGACATTCCATCCGCACCCGTTTGCTGCGAGTTGCAGACTATGAGGTAGTTGCCCTTTACGGCGATGCCTTCGGGATTGTTGCCGACCTCCACAAATGCAACCGGCGCGGCGATTGACGTGGTGTCAAACTTTGCAACCTTGCCGCCGTAGGTGGAGACATAGATGTATTTGTCATCAAAAGCGAGGCGGCGCGGCTGACCTTCGTCTGCCTTGAATTGATATTTTTCTATCACTTTGCCTTGCAGGTCCAATTTCGCCAAATAGTTGCTGCCCCACACCGAAAGGTAGAGCCTGCCGCCGTAGGCGATGAGGTCTTGACCCGTGTCGCCAATCTTCTCGCCGTTTACTGCGGAGAATACATCCTTCTCCAAAACTGGCGGTTCGGCATAAGGGTGGTAGATGTCGAGAGTGGAATTGTTGGCTTCCCAAATGCCTTCATTGAGGATGAAAACCGTATTTTCCAACGGTTCGATAACGGGTTCCGGCTTGTCTTCTTCGTCGTCGCCGCACGATGTGAAGGCGATTGCGGTGCTCAGCGTCAACGCGCCGAGCGTGAGAAATTTGTAGAATTTGTTTGTCATTTTTTTGTTGTTTTTATAATGTTAAACTTAAATTCAGTTGAAATTGTCGTCCGGGCATAGGATAATATTTTATCACATCGTACTGACAATTTGTAAAATTGATGCACGAAAATTTCAGCGAAAAATCAACGTCTTTTATGTTGAAATTCCTTGAAATTGAGGCTGAAAATTCGGCGTAATTTTCGATTTCGTTGTCGGGGATGTTGTATTCCAAAAAGTAACGTTTGCCCGACAAAATCGCCGTTACATTTGCCGCCCAATCATTGTATTTGATTGCCACAGACCCACTGCCCGAATGAAGCGGCGTGTATGGAATTTGCGATTTGTAAAGTTTTGATTTGTTGTCGGTTACGTCTTGCGCTTTTTGATATGAATATCGTGCCGAAAGGTCAATCAAAACGTCAGAAATTGCCACTTTTTTGTCCGTCGCGAGGTCAACGCCCGTGATTGTTACCTTGCCGTAATTTGCCATTTTCCAAATGTAAAGGGTCGGGATTGCAACGATTTTGTTTTTTACATTGTTGTGATAACAATTGACCGACGCGCCCCACTTTTTGCCCGAATACGACAGCCCAAAATCCATTTCACGCGCATCTTCGGGTTGCAGTCCCGTAGTGCCTAACGTGGTGTAATACAATTCGTTGAAGGTGGGGACGCGGTAAGTGTTTTTTAGCATCAGGGTTGCAGTAATTTTTTTATTTATTTTTACAACAACACTTGCAAACGGCGACCATCTGTCCAAATCCTGAAAATGCGACCCATTTTCGGTATGTTCTCTTAGATGCGTGAAAACTTCGCCAATAGTTGCCGTAAATAATTTCTTATAATTATAACGCAAATTCGCCGCCGCCTGAATCGTGTTTCTCGTTGGCTGTCTGTCGGTTATGTTGCTTATTAAGGTATTAATATTTTCGTCAATTGCCACCGAAAATGTAAGCGGCTCGCAGATTTGCCAAAGATTAATCCACGATAAGAACAATTCGTTTTGCGTGGATTTTTGCACCAATTTCCCGTCGGAATACATCACGTTGATGTCAGAATATCGGCTGAAAGAATAATTGTATTTTGCAATTATTTTTGTAGTTAAATTGCTGAAAATCAGATATTTATAATTATATTGTACAAAGAAATTTTCGTCTTTCAAACGTTCTTCGGCGCGAGGGTTGTAGAGTATGATACTGCCCGGAAGCCCGCGCTCCGAGAGGTAGCCGTAGATTTTCAAGTCTAATGATTTGCGCACCGTGTCGTTGTAATGTAACGCGAGTTCCAATTTGCCGGAGCGGATGTCGGTGTTTCGGCGTTTTTCGGTGGTGATGGTTTTGTAATTTGTCAATGTGAAATTGTACATCCCATCGCTGCGCATATATTCGCCTTCTGCCTTGATTGTCAGTCGGTTTGGTAGTTTTTGAGTATAATTACAATTTGCAAAAAAATACCCGAAAGATCCTGTCCGCAATGTGATTTTCAGGCGGTGGTTGCCGTCAAAATTTTCCTGAAAAGAATTGATGCTCAGCACCGCGCCCGACGCAAAAAGTTTGGCGGGTTTTAGCATATTATCATCCTGACCCACAGATAGTTTGAGTTCGGAAATAGAATTGACATCAAACCTCGAAATATCAATCTGTCCCGCCTGAGTGTTTGAGACCGGCACGCCGTCGTATTCCACGGCTGTATGCGATGCGCCGAGCGACCGCACCGACACTGTTTTAAGACCGCCAATGCCGCCGTAATCCTTGATTGTCAATCCATTGAAAAGCCTCAACGCTCCCGCCACGTCAATCGTTGGAAGGAGCGCGAGACGCTCGCCCCTCAGCAATTGTACGGCGGAAGTATTGTTTCTTTCTACGGGCGCAACAATATCTATCCTGTCAATCTCGCGGTGTATGGTGGTGTCGTTCTGAGCGTTAACGTCAAGACAACAACCAACCAGCCATGCCGCAAGAAGGCAGTATGGCAGTTTAGTGGTCATAAATAATTTCTTAAAAACATGTCGGACACCTCCGCCCTCCTCGGGGCTGTATGTCCCAATTGGTTTTGCAGGTCTTCCGACTCGCCCGCCGTCCACGCCTTCCCAAACGTTGCAGGTTCAGTGGCGAAAGAATGTGGACGGCTTTTTTGAAAGGGCACACGGCTGCGGGACAGTCAGGGATTCTTACCCGATTCCCTTTTAATGCCGTCGGCGAGGCATCGCCACGGCAACAAAACCGGGTGCAAAGGTAAGAAAAAAACGCTTTTGTTACATAATAGAATATATTATTTTTATGTAAACCCACCGCCAAATCTTAAAGTAAAATTGCGCCAAATCTTAAAGTAAAACTGCGCCAAATCTTAAAGTAAAATTGCGCCAAATCTTAAAATAAATTTGCGCCAAATCATAAAAATGTTTATATTTGCAAAAGTAAAATTTGAGGGGAGCTGTCCCTGAGAATTTTGTTGGCGATAAACGATGGCTACATTGACGGCTGTTTTTGCGACTTATATAATGGCTTGTCCAACAGCACAGAACGTTATCTCTGTGTCAATTCCGATGTTGATTTCGTCAACATTGGGAAGTCGGTAGGGTATGCGATGACCATAATAATGTGAAATGAAAAATTTTGCAGCAATAGATTTTGAAACGGCTAACTACAATCGTTCGTCGGTTTGTTCGGTTGGTATTGTGATAGTTAGGAATGGTGAAATCGTAGATTCATTCTATTCGCTTATACAGCCGGAGCCAAACTATTACACTTATTGGTGTTCGCAAGTTCACGGTCTTTGTCAAGAAGATACAGAAGACGCGCCTTTATTTCCAAAAGTTTGGAAAAAGATTGAACCAAAGATTGCCGGGTTGCCATTGGTGGCTCATAACAAACCCTTCGACGAAAGTTGCTTGCAAGCGGTTTTCCGTGTTTACCAAATGGATTATCCTGATTATGAATTTTATGATACACTTTGTGTTTCACGGCGTGTATTCCCTTGTTTGGCAAACCATCAACTTCAAACAGTGGCTGCCGCCTGCGGGTATCATTTAGACAAGCACCACCACGCACTTGCAGATGCCGAGGCTTGCGCGTGGATTGCGAGAGAGATATTGTAAAGGTTGAATTGCTATTTATCTAAGATAAAAAATTAGATTTATAGTAGCAAAATTTAAGTAGATTTTTCCTTTGAACATTTTGTCAGTGAAAACTATGACAGTATCGATGGCAGTTCCTTGTAACTTGCCTAACGGCTTGGCAGACAGCACAGAATGAAAGGTCTGTGTAAATTATGATGGAGAGAAGGGCAAAATAAAGAAGTTTGTGGAGAGTGCTTGCAAGTGAGAAAAAAACAGTTGAAGACATAATTTGAAGTTTAAACCATTTTATTGTATTTGTTATGAAAAAACAATATCCATCGTGGGATTTATTTAAAGCGAAGTATCCAAGTGAACAATTACAGCGAGATCGATTTGAGGATCTTGCTCGTGTGTTGTTTTGTGATAGATATGGCATAAAGTATGGGATTTTTCAATTCGTTAATCATGCTGGTAACGAGACTGATACTATAAATGATGGTGCAGATATTGTTGGTTTTAATGCAAAATTTTTTGAATCAAAAATAGACGAAAGTCAAATAATACATTCAATCGAGAAAGCACATGAATGGCATCCTAACCAAACCAAGATGCTAATATATACCAATGTTGGATTTGGAAATCCAACAAAAGGTGAATCACAAACTAAGGTACAAAAGAATATTGAGGATACTGCGTCCAAAATTGGGATGGTCGTGGAATGGGTAAATGATAAAATGATACTTGATCATGCAGCCAAAATTGATTGGGTAAATGAGTGTTTTTTTGAAATCGAATCTCCTATTGAAAGACTTGTAAAGACGGAAGAATCTAATACTAAATCTATATTTGCACCAATTCGCACATCTTCGGAATTTGGCACAACAAAAATTTGTGTTGATTATTCTCAGGAAAAGAAACTGGTGGTGAGTGCTATACAAAGAAATGAGCATATTGTAATCTATGGAGAAGGTGGCTGTGGTAAAACAGCGCTTTTAAAATCCATTTGGGAGACAAATGATATATCTGTTCCTATTTGTGTACGAAAAGCACAAGATATTAAAAATTCAAGAATTGATACTCTTTTCACTGGTGGTATTGATGTTTTTATTGATTCGTATAAAGATGAAAAAAACAAAGTTATGGTGATTGATTCTGCCGAAAGGATACAAGGAATAGAAGATAGAACAACATTGGAATCATTTATTACAATCTTGAAAGATAATGGTTGGTCGATTATATTTACGGTAAGAGTTGGGTATTTAGAATCATTATTAGAAGATTTACAAATTGTGTATAATATCAATCCAACTCTTGTCAAAATTGAACCTCTTTCAAAAGAAAAACTAAAAGAAATTGCAAAAAATAACTCATTTTTATTACCATTGAATGAGACTTTTCAAGATAGATTAGGCACTTTATTTTATTTGAATCTTTATTTGAAACTGTATTCTAATATCGATATAAAAGAAGATAGTTACTCAAAATTTGCAAACCTAATATGGAAAGAAAAGATAGCAGGCAAAATAAATACAGCAGGCAAAAATATCAAACGTGAACAACTATTCATTTCATTTATAAAGAAACTAATTGATAATGAATTTTTTTATCTTAGAGATGAACTTTTCGATCCTGAAATAGTCCAATTATTAATAGACGATGAGATTTTGGCACGAAATGATTTTGGACTTTTCATAACTCACGATATATATGAAGAATTTGGACTAAGTATAATAATTAATCAAAAATGGCAAGAACGAAGCAGTGTTGAGAATTTCTTTGAGACATTAAATACATCTATTTTGGTTCGAAAAGTTTTCCGTCAATGGTTAAGTGATAACATAGAATCAAATATTGAAGATATAAAAGAACTATTAAGTAAATGTTTCAATTCTGAGATCGAACAATTATGGAAAGATGAAATGCTAATTGGCATTATGGAATCATCGTCAGCAAAAACATTATTGGAGAAAGAGAAAAATACATTGATAGCAGACGATGCCAAACTGTTAAATAGAATTGTGTATCTTTTGCAATTAGCATGTAAACGACTTGAGAAGGTAGAAGTTCTTGATGATGGCTTCGAATATCCGGTTTATGTTCCATTTGGTTCTGGATGGGAGGCTGTAATTCATATTCTTTATGAGTTGAGAGAACAGAACATACCAATCAAATATAAACTGACTGTACTTAAGGAATGGACATCAAATAATCAACAAGGTCTGTCCACAAGAGAGGCTGGAATTATGGCACTTACCATTTGGACTGCAACAGAAAATACTGATACAATTTTTTTTAATCAAAACATAATCAAAGATTTATGCGCAATTATAATCAATGCGTCGAATGAAATTAAATCGGAACTTAGTAGCCTTATTAAGAAAGTTGTTGATAACAAGTGGAATTCAAATAGGGATCCGTATTATGATTTGTGCCATTATATACTTTCAAAACCAATCGAAGCAAAGTTATTAATATGCGCTGTACCTAATGACATTTTCCCACTTATGAATTTGTTTTGGCGGTATAAAAAGGAGTCAAGTGATGCAAAATTATTGCCCATCGCAACAAATAATTATGCTTGTAACCATTTTTGGGGGTTGAACGATGATGAACTTGAAGATTATTCTTACGAACCGGCATATTCATATAGTACACCGTTGTATTATCTTCTTCATGTCAGTTATTGGAAAACATTGGAGTATATTGTTGATGTTATGAATAGTATTATAGATTATGTCTTGAATTATGGAATGTGGAACGATGAATTAAAAAAGATAACAATAAGTCTCAGAAATCAAACCACAGTAGAACAATATGGTAATAGTTCACTTTGGAGTTTATACAGGGGTTCAAATTCAGTTACGTGTCCTGATGTCATTCTGTCTATGCACATGTCATTAGAACGTGTATTATTAGAAATCGCGGATACAGACAAGAATGATAAAGTTGTAATGGATTCATTTGACTATATTCTTTCAAAATCGAAATCTGTATCACTTACAGCCGTTGTTTCAAGCGTAGTTTCTGCACATCCTGTAAAATACGTTGAGTTTGCTATAAATTTATTTAAAACGATTGACTTGTTTCATTGGGATACGATGAGATTAACTGAAGAATTTCAACTACCACAGCATTATGGGTTGATTCGGTTAAGAAGCGATTTCGCTGGATTAGAAAGGTTAAGTACTCTTAAACAATCTTTTAGAAAACGGAGTTTGGAATCTTTATGTGTAGAATATCAATATGAAATTTATGGTGAAATAAATATTGAACAGCATAGCAAATTAATTGAAGAAATCCATTCTGTATTAGACTTACATTATGAAACGATTAATTCTGAGGATGACGAGCAAAATAAAATAAAACAAATTCTATTATATAGAATGGATAAAAGGAAACATAATGCTAAGGTATCCAATATAGGTAATAGACAAATACAAATTGAGATGAATCCGCAACTACCATCAGATTTACAGAAATATAGTGAAGATTCTTGTAATGCAATTATGGAACAGATGCGTTTTGGTAAATTGCTGTTTTGGTGTGAGAAAAAATTCAAAGGTGAAGACGTATTAGCATATAAAAAATATGAGGATAATCCTCTTTATGCTATTCAAGATGCAAAAGATGTTATTGCTGCAATAGATAACCATCAACCTCTAATGCCCATGGATGATTTTATACCTGCCAATGTTGCAGGTACAATGATATTGTTCTATGGAAATATTCTTGATGATAAGAATTTACAATTTTGTAAACAGATAGTCGAAAACGTTGTTTCGGCGTCATTAAATCCTCAATATTTAGGACAGATATCTAACGGATTAGAATTATGTGTTCACGCATTGCCAATTCTTATGAAAATGTACCCTGATAATAATCTTAAATACATAAATATGATGGCTGGTATTTTATGCAATCAGCAAGATGTAGGCGTAAAGCGTATTTGTGATTATGCAATTGAAACGTTAGTTACCTTGAAAGAAGAAGATTTATATAATACAGTAATGGCTCATTATATTGCTATTGCTACAAAATCTAAACAGAGCCCTGATGCATTAATTTCATTAGATGAAAGTTTAATTTGTATGTTGGATAATTTGGACCTTGAAAGTGCTGAAGTTTTATTTGAACTAATACCAAATGATTCTGAAAATGAGTTACACAAGGCAATGATTTTTATGTTGCTTCCGCGTTTTGCAGAAACTCTCAAAAGTAATAATTATCATAATAAATCATTACTAACACGATATGATAGAAGATTGCATTTGTATAAAGTGCTGGCATCGTATGCATTAAATATGAAATCTGATAATATAGAATCTTTTCTTGCCCCTTTTATTAATTTTTTAGACTGCAACGAGAATAGTATGAATTTTATTAGGGCATTTGTAAGAGCAGAAGATAATCTAACAAAGCCTGTTGAATTTTGGAAAATCTGGCAGATTCTATATAGTCCAATAATTGAAAAAGGAATTGGTAAAAATTATGATGTTTTGGTAGTGTATTTACTTGCCGATTCTTTGTCTGCACCTGAGACTAAGTTGTGGCATAGTTTTGATAGAAATAATTTTTGGTTGTATAATGATGTTATTCGTGATTGTGGCTATTATCCTTCAACTCTTTATGCCATCGCTAAGAATTTGAATTATTTTGCAAGTACCTTTGTCGATATGGGTGTTGAATGGTTATATAAAATAACAACCAAATATCCTACCTTAAATATGAGAGATAAAGAAAGATCAACAATTATTTATATGGAAATGTTTATAGGACGTTTTATTCGCAAAAATAGGTCAGAGATTAGGAAAAATAAAATAAAGAAATCAATGCTTGTTGCAATTCTTACGTTTATGGTTGAACGAAATTCTGTTCAGGCTTTTATGTTACGTGATTTGATAGCATGACAATGATATCTTTTATCTTAAAAAACAGTTGGATTGAAGTCCTGTGTCCGCGTGTCCATTTTAAAATGTTTGTTTTCGATTGTAGGGAAGTATATGTCGGCAGTGCAAATCTTACCGGGGCGGGCATTGGTATGAAAACCGACAATCGTAGAAATTTTGAAGCCGGCATTTTGACAGACGACCCCGAAATTGTTGAACAAGCAATGACCCAATTCGATGAAGTTTGGATGGGTAAGCATTGCAAATCGTGCAAGCGCAGAGATTTTTGTGCAGACCCTGTGGCTTGAAAATATAATTTGTAGATTCTATCACCCATAAAATCCTCAGTGCTTTTCACCCGGCATTGAGGATTTTTTTTAAACCTTCTTCTTCTCTCTCCGTCAAAACCGATTATGAATAATACTTCTCAATCTCCCGACTTGAAGGCAGAATTGAAGTCCTATGTCAAGCCGATTTTTGTGGAAATAGCCCTTATAATGCTTCTGGGCGCGGTGGATACGGTGATGCTCAGCCATCTCGATACCGGCGTGGAGGGCGGCAGCGACAATGCTGTGGCGGCAGTTGGGCTGGACAACCAACTGTTTAACCTTGTGATATTGATATTTCAATTTGTGTCTGTTGGCACGGGCATCGTGTGCGCACAGTATATCGGCGCGGGTTTCAGGAAAAAACTCGTGCAGGTCGTGGGCATCTCGCTGATGGTGAACGCCGTTGTGGGCGGCGTGATGAGCGTTTTTTTGGGCTTGAAGACCGAGGCGGTGCTCGAATTTATGGATCTCGCCCCCGAACTTATGGAGGACGGCGCCACTTATCTGAGGATAATTGGTAGTTTTGCGTTTTTTCAGGCAATAGGGTTGGCGTTTTCGGCATCTTTGAGGAGCGCGGGAATGACCAAATATCCTATGCGCGTTACCGTTATCGTCAACATTATCAACATCATAGGCAATTATTCGTTGATATTCGGACATTTTGGATTGCCCAAACTTGGCGTGGAGGGCGCGGCGATTTCCACGGTGATTTGTCGCGGCATTTCGATGTTGGCGATGGGCATCATCCACACCAAAAAACACATCGACAAGTACCCCTTGGAGTGGTTCAGGCCGTTTCCGTGGGCTGAACTCAAAAACGTCCTCAAAATCGGCGTGCCGGCGGCGGGCGAAAATTTGAGTTATTGCCTTTCGCAGGTTGCAATTACGTATTTCATCAATCAACTCGGCAACACGGCACTCGCAACTCGCACATATTGTGCTAATTGCATTATGTTTGTCAACCTGTTTTGCATAAGCGTGGTGCAGGGCGGTGGCATTGTAGTGGGGCATCTCATTGGCGCAAAAAAGAAAATCGCCGCTTTCTTGATGGGCAATTTTGTGTATCGTTATGCATTGATAATCACGTTGATAGTTGGCACTGCGATTGCGTTGGCGGGACATTCGATATTGTCGTTTCTTACCAGCAACGAGGAAATCATCAGGCTCGGCACGATAATATTTTTCATTGATATAATCCTCGACATCGGCCGCGTCGGCAACATCTTTGCCACCGGCACTCTCCGAAGCACCGGCGACGCTGTGTATCCCGTGATTATCGGAATCTTTTTCCAATGGTCTATCGCCGTGGGTATCAGTTACTTGCTTGGAATTACATTTGGATTGGGATTGATAGGAATGTGGATAGGCTTCACCCTCGATGAAAACGTCCGCGCATTAATCCTTCGCCGCCGTTGGAAGTCTAAACGTTGGGCTACCAAATCATTGGTGAAATGATTTGGTTAAAATAAAGATTTGTAGAATTTGAAAAGATTTGTTAGATTTCCCGCCTACGGCGGCTAAAAAAAGTGCCCTTTGGGCAGAAATCGTTCAAATCTAAACAAATCACACAAATCCCTAAAAATAAAGATTTGTAAAATTTGAAAAGATTTGTCTGATTTCCCGCCTACGGCGGCTTAAAAAAAATGCCCTTTGGGCAGAAATCGTTCAAATCTAAACAAATCACACAAATCCCTAAAAATAAAGATTTGTAAAATTTGAAAAGATTTGTCTGATTTCCCGCCGTAGGCGGCTAAAAAAATTATAATTATGGCAGAAAAGATTTTTAATGTTGGCATCCTTGGCACGGGCTGGATAGCCGACAAGATGGCGACCACCCTCGCCGGAATGACCACCGCTCGCGCATACGCCGTGGCATCGCGCACCACCGAGAAGGCGCAGAAATTCGCTGCAACATTCTCTATGCCAAAGGCATACGGCTCGTATGAAGAGTTGGCGGATGATTCCGAAGTTGACCTCATCTACGTCGCCACGCCACATTCCCACCATTACGCAAACGCCAAGATGTGCCTCCTCAAAGGCAAGCCTGTATTGTGTGAAAAGGCTTTTACCGTCAATGCCATGCAAGCCGAAGAACTCATCAAAATTTCGCATGAGCGCAATGTCTTTCTCGCCGAAGCAATTTGGACGCGATATCAGCCTATGCGTCAGATGATTGCGGACGAAATCAATAGCGGCGTCATTGGCAAACCGCAGATGCTCACCGCCAATCTTTGCTACCCCAATATCGCCCTTGAACGTATGTACAAGCCCGAACTCGCGGGCGGTGCGTTGCTCGATTTGGGCGTGTATGTGTTGAATTTTGCCGATATGTTTTTTGGCGACGACATCCGCAAAGTTTCGTCCCATTGTATCAAGTATCACACGGGCGTCGATATTCAGGAATCAATCACCTTGGAGTACAACGACGGACGCATCGCCGTTTTGTGGAGTTCGCAGCTCGCCAAGAGCGACAGGCAGGGCGTTATTTCTGGTACTGACGGTTTCATCATTGTCGAAAATGTCAACAATCCGCAGTCATACACCGTTTATAATCAGGATTATAAGCCAATCAAAACTATCAAATGCCCGCCGCAAATCACTGGCTACGAGTATCAGGTAGATTGTTGCATCAATGCCATTAACGCCGGAAAAATCGAACCTGACGAGATGCCACACGCCGACATCCTCCGTATGATGCGCAAGATGGACGCGCTTCGCCAGGAATGGGGCGTAAGGCTCTGCGACGAATAATTTGGTATTGACCAAATTAAATATTAACTTTGCGTCGTCAAAAAAAACATTAACAGATATGCAGAAAGAAATCGAAAACTCGTTGGATATATTGAGGAGCGGCAAGATTTTGCTGTATCCTACGGATACTGTTTGGGGGCTTGGATGCGACGCCACCGACCAGGAGGCTGTGCGCAAGATTTACCATATAAAAAAGCGTCCCGACTCCAAGAGTATGATAATATTGGTGAGCAATTTCCTGATGCTTCAGCAATACGTAACGGAAGTGCCGTTCAAGGCTGTGGAGCTGATGGAGGAAATCAGCGGCCCGCTTACCGTCATCTACCCCAAGGCGCGCAACCTTGCCGAAAATCTTGTGCCGGAGGACGGTTCTATTGGCATCAGGATTCCCGACGACGAGTTTTGCAGGGAGTTGATTTCTGCATTTGGCAAGCCGATTGTCTCCACATCCGCCAACGTGAGCGGCATGAAAGCGTCGAGTCTTTGGGGCGAGGTGAGCGACTACATCAAAGAATCTGTCGATTATGCCACCACTTGGCGACGCGACGACACACGCATCTCGCAGCCGTCGTCCATTTGGAAGGTCAATTTCGACGGCACAGTCATCAAGGTAAGATAATTTTTACTTTAACACGGAACACTCTGAAATCACGGAAAAAAAGTAAAATATTTTTTGTAAAAAATATTTTAGAAGAAAACACTGAAACTAATTTGCGGAAGCAAGTTCTGTGTTTTCCGTTAAAATTTTGAAGTTGTTTAAAATTTTATTTATTTGTTTTATTCCGTGTCATCCGTGTGTTCCGTGGTTAAAACAATACAAATACATATTATGTACAACAAGGACGAACATAAAGCCCTGCGCACCCGCTTAGATGGGCTGAGGAGGCATCTTTGACATCGATGCCAAGCGAACAGAAATTGCAGAAAAACAAAAACAGACCGAGGCAGACGGCTTTTGGGACGACCCGAAGGCGGCAGAAGATTTTATGCGCACCATCTCCGGCATCAAGCAATGGGTGATGGGCTACGACGATGCAGAGGCGGCTTTTGGCGATTTGGACGTGTTGGCGGAGTTCATCGAGGGCGGCGACGATTCTCAGGACGATTACGACGCTCAATACGCCAAGACACTCGCGTTGGTGGAGGATTTGGAGTTTAAAAATATGCTCCGCAACGAGGAAGATTCCTTTGATGCGATATTGAAAATCAACGCCGGGGCAGGTGGTACGGAGGCCAACGATTGGGCGCAGATGCTGATGCGAATGTACACACGTTGGGCGGAGGCTCGCGGTTTCCGATACGAAATCACTAACCTTCTCGAAGGCGAGGAGGCTGGCATCAAGACCGTTACAATCACAATTTCAGGAAGTTATGCATTCGGGTGGTTGAAAGGCGAAAATGGTGTCCATCGTCTCGTCCGCATTTCGCCCTTCAATGCTCAGGGCAAGCGTCAGACCACATTCGCGTCGGTTTTTGTTGTACCGTTAATTAATGACGACATCGAAATCAACATCAACCCTTCAGACCTCGAATGGGACACATTCCGTTCGTCGGGCGCGGGCGGTCAGAATGTCAACAAAGTGGAGACCGGCGTGCGTGTCCGTCATATACCGTCGGGCATCGTGGTTGAAAACACCGAGTGCCGCACCCAAGGTCAAAACCGCGAAAACGCCCTCCGCATACTCAAATCGCATCTTTATGAAATAGAACTCGAAAAGAAACGCGAAAAACTCGCCGAAATTGAGGGCAAGAAAAAGAAAATCGAATGGGGTTCGCAGATTCGCAGTTACGTGATGCAGCCCTACAAAATGGTCAAAGATCTCCGCACCAACGTCGAGACTTCCAACGTCCAAGCGGTGATGGATGGACAGATTGACGAATTTTTGAAGGGATATTTGATGCAGTTTGGCGGAGAATAAATGGTTTTTATGTGAAAATGAATCAAAATAGGCCATTCAAATCGATTTTATCCCCCTTTCCAACGAGCTGACAACCAGCGTGAAGGAAAAAAGTTTGAAAAAACATTCAAAAAGATTTGGAGGGAACCACAAAAAGTCCCTACCTTTGCACTCGCAATCGAAAGGGATTGCGACGATATTTGAACAAGATTGACAACAAGCACAAGGCGTAAAGAATTAGCAAGGAACGCAAAACCCTAAGTCAAAGTAAAAAACAATTTTATACAACGAAGAGTTTGATCCTGGCTCAGGATAAACGCTAGCGGCAGGCCTAACAC